>ERZ1034687.80-NODE-80-length-57632-cov-37.357556_pt1 | contig 57632 bp, 49 predicted proteins | sample MGYA00520704_ERZ1034687 | MGnify/ENA primary metagenome ERZ1034687 (study PRJEB33766, sample SAMN09781762) | gut metagenome | biome: gut microbiome | host: Homo sapiens | place: Madagascar | study: EMG produced TPA metagenomics assembly of the PRJNA485056 data set... | reverse complement strand
ACCAATTTATTTAATATAATTTACACTGATTTTGTAAATATTTATCTAAAGTCGGTCTCGAAACGTCCTGACTGCATCAGTTTGAGGTGGTCAGAAAGCTGAAGCGCCATTTCTATATCATGAGTGGAGTCGAGGTCGTGGATGAGTAAACTATTCTATCTGATACCATTATCTCTATCGCTATTGTTCAGCTTACGGTTGCCTGCATGATATCTGCGGCCATGGTTGAAGCTGGCGGTAAAGACGAGCATGTTGCTCTGGTCTGCAAGGCGCACCTTGTTCTTCTGCTGCACATACTTGTTGGAAAGTTCTTTCTTATACACGCAGCCATGAGGATAGAACACGAATAATCCGAGTACGCCCCCTTTCGCTCATACGCGTAGACCTGTTGTCACGTACGACTATGTGACTTGCCTATAGGCTTGGGCAATTTCTAATCATGCTGAACTTTTAAAACTTTCCGATTTGCAAAAGTTGAGTGTATTATATATTAATGTACGTGCGCGCAAGAAAAACTTGCTTCCTACTTTTTGGTAAAAAAGTACTGTTTAAAATTCAAAATTGAGTTAAATATCTATAAAAGTAAAACGCTTGAGTTTGTAACTTACACATAATTAAATAAAAATGTGTACTTTTGCAGTCCGATTATTTGCGGGGATACGCTTAGAGTCCCCTGGGCAGTGTGTGTTAATAGCAATCTCCTGTGGCCGGGAATTGCGGTTAGTGAATCGCCTGTCTAAAAGTGAGTAAAAAGATTTAAAAACGTTTTTTAGTAGTAATTTAAAATTTAAAATGGACACATTAAGTTTCAAGACTATCTCCGTAAACAAGGAGACAGCTAAGAAAGAGTGGGTTGTAATCGACGCAACAGACCAAGTAGTTGGTCGTCTTTGCTCAAAGGTAGCAAAGTTGCTCCGCGGTAAGTACAAGCCAACTTTCACTCCACACGTAGATTGTGGTGACAACGTAATCATTATCAACGCCGCTAAGGTGGTTTTCTCTGGTAAGAAGGAGACTGATAAGGTTTACACACGTTACACTGGTTATCCTGGTGGTCAGCGCTTTAACACTCCAGCAGAGTTGCGCAAGCGCCCAGACGGTATGGACAAGATCCTTCGTCACGCTATCAAGGGTATGTTGCCAAAGGGCCCTCTCGGTCGTTCTTTGATGGACAACCTCTTCATTTACGATGGCACAGAGCACAAGCATGAGGCTCAGAAGCCAAAGGCAATTGATATTAACCAGTATAAATAATTAAGGTAGAATGGAAGTAATTAATGCAATTGGTCGCCGTAAGAGCGCTGTAGCTCGTGTATACCTCACAGAGGGTACCGGTAAGATCACAATCAACAAGAAAGATATTGAGACATATTTCCCATCAGCAATCCTTCGCTATGTAGTAAAGCAGCCATTGCAGTTGCTCGAGGCTGAGGGTAAGTATGATATTAAGGCAAACCTCGACGGTGGTGGTTTCACCGGTCAGAGCCAGGCTCTTCGCCTCGCTATCGCCCGTGCGCTCGTTAAGATCGACGCTGAGGACAAGAAGGCATTGAAGGATGCAGGCTTCATGACACGTGACTCACGTGCTGTAGAGCGTAAGAAGCCAGGTCAGCCAAAGGCTCGTCGTCGCTTCCAGTTCAGCAAGCGTTAATCTATACATTATTATATATATATAGGTTATATATAGCTGAACTAAGTTTAGTATCTAAATCGGTGAGATTCCAATAATCGGGGACTACTCATCGACTGATCTAACAAGATTAAAAAGAAAGTAAACAACAATTAAACAAGAAAAGAAATGTCAAGAACAAATTTTGACCAGTTACTTCAGGCAGGTTGCCACTTCGGACACCTCCGTCGCAAGTGGAATCCAGCAATGGCTCCTTACATCTTCATGGAGCGTAACGGTATTCATATTATCGACCTCAACAAGACAGTCGCTAAGATCGATGAGGCTGCTGAGGCTCTCAAGGAAATCGCCAAGTCAGGAAAGAAGATCCTGTTTGTCGCTACTAAAAAACAAGCTAAGGACGTAGTTGCCGAGAAGGCAGCTTCAGTTAATATGCCTTACGTTATTGAGCGTTGGCCAGGTGGTATGCTCACTAACTTCCCTACAATCCGTAAGGCAGTGAAGAAAATGGCAAACATCGATAAGTTGATGAACGATGGTACATTCTCTAACCTCTCTAAGCGCGAGTTGCTTCAGGTAAGCCGCCAGCGTGCTAAGTTGGAGAAGAACCTTGGTTCTATCGCTGACTTGACTCGTCTTCCTAGCGCACTCTTCGTTATCGACGTAATGAAGGAGCACATCGCTGTTAAGGAGGCTAACCGTCTGGGTATCCCTGTATTCGGTATCGTAGATACAAACTCTGATCCTAAGAATATCGACTACATCATCCCTGCTAACGATGACGCTAAGGACTCTGTAGAGGTTATCCTCTCTGCTGTTTGCGGTGCTATCGCTGAGGGTCTTTCTGAGCGTAAGGCTGAGAAGGCTGACGACAAGGCTGCTGCTGAGCAGAAGGATCAGCCTAAGAAGAAGGCTGCTCGCAAGGACGCTGAGTAATTTTGGTTTAACAATTTAAATAAAATATTTTAAGATTATGGCTGTTACAATAGCTGACATCCAGAAGCTTCGTAAGATGACTGGTGCTGGTCTTGCTGACTGCAAGAAGGCATTGACTGAGGCTGATGGTGATATCGAAAAGGCAATCGAGCTCGTTCGTGAGCGTGGTCTCGCTATCGCTGCAAAGCGTTCTGACCGTGAGACTTCTAACGGTTGTGTACTCGTTAAGAGTGTTGATGGCTTCGCTGCAATGGTTGCCGTTAAGTGTGAAACAGACTTCGTTGCTGCTGGTAAGGAATTCATCGATATGACTGCTGAAATCCTTGACGCTGCTATCGCTGCTAAGGCTCAGAGCCTTGACGACGTTAAGAAGTTGGTTCTTGCTTCTGGTGATGATGCAGAGACTGCTGTTAAGCATCGCTCTGGTATCACTGGTGAGAAGATGGAGCTCGATGGCTACAACTTCCTCGAGGGTGAGAACATCTCTGTTTATGACCACATGGGCAAGCACACATTGTGTACTATGGTTCAGCTCAACGAGAACAACGAGGATGCTGGTCATAAGGTAGCAATGCAGGTAGCTGCTATGCGCCCTGTAGCTCTTGATGAGTCTTCTGTTTCTGAGGAGACAAAGCAGAAGGAGCTTGAGGTAGCAGTTGCTAAGACCAAGGAAGAGCTCGTAGAGAAGGCTGTTAACGCAGCTCTCAAGAAGGCTGGCATCAACCCAGCTCACGTTGACTCTGAGGATCACATCGAGAGCAACACCAAGAAGGGTTGGTTGACACCTGAGCAGGCTGAAGAGGCTCGCAACATCAAGAAGACTGTAGGTGAGGAGAAGGCTGCTTCTTTGAACCCAACTATGATCCAGAACATCGCTAATGGTCGTCTGGCTAAGTTCTTCAAGGAGAACTGCCTCGTTGACCAGGAGTTCCAGTTCGGTGATGGTGACAAGCAGACTGTTGCTCAGTACCTCGCTGCTCAGAGCAAGGATCTCAAGATCACTGCTTACAAGCGCTTCACTCTTGCTGCTGAGTAATCCCCCTAGGGAATGGCTCTAGAAGCTAAAATCGTTAATTTGACTTATAGTTAAATTAGAATATCCGGGAGTTATGGAGACAAGGCTTAGCCTTTATCCTAACTCCCTTTTCTTTTTTCTAATGAAAATAGGATTATGAAGATATTTGCTATCGGTATGAACTATACCGAACACAATAAATCGCTACATGGTACGTTATCTAAACCAGAGCGTCCTGTCATCTTTACCAAGGCAGACTCTGCCTTGCTCAACAATGGCAAGCCTTTCTTCATCCCAGATCATCTGGGACGCATCGAGTATGAAACCGAGTTGGTGGTACGCATCAGCAAGCTGGGCAAGACCATTCCTCAGCGTTTTGCCCATCGCTACTACGACGCAGTGACCGTGGGCATCGACTTCACGGCTCGTGAGATGCAGAAGCAGCTCAGAGAGAAAGGACAGCCTTGGGAGCTAGCCAAGGGATTTGATGGTTCGGCTGCCATCGGCGAATGGGTTGACATCCAAAAGTTCAGAGACATCCAGGCCATCCACTTTCACCTCGACATCAATGGCGAGACCGTGCAGGAGGGCTGCTCCAGCGATATGCTCTACAAGGTAGACGAGATTATCTCCTATATCAGCCAGTACTTTACGCTGAAGACGGGCGATCTCCTCTATACAGGTTGCCCTACAGGCTGCGGACCAGTAAAGATAGACGACCACTTGGAGGGTTATCTGGAAGACCGCAAGGTGCTCGACTTTAACTGTAAATAAAATATTGATTAGAATGACAAAGGTTAGTAAGCACTTTTTTCTTTTGGTATGGCTCTTGATGCTAGCCATCCCGATGGAGGCACAAAGATTCTTCAACCTGACTTCTCCTGAGGTCAGGGTAGACTCTGTGTTGCCTCAGTTTGTGTGCTCCTATCCTTTGCAGGAGGCATATCAAGACTCCCTCTATTCGGTGGAAGTGAAATATCCGGAGTATGTGGATATGACTCCTGCCGACATCGCCAACTACAATCGCCTCTCGGGGGCAGCCCTGCCCCAACAGGTGATCATAAGCCAGGAGGTGGTAACTTGCCGTAAGCAGGCAATGCTCAGGGTGAGTTTCTCGCCTTTGGTATTCCGCAACAATCGCTATCAGATATTGGTGAGCTTCATGCTCGATGTCAAGGCGCATGCCCTGAGTCGCAGTCAGCGAAAGGCTCGACAGGATATGTCGATGTCGAGAACTGCCGATGCCTCCATCTATGCCGCCCATTCCGTGCTTGCCAGTGGCAAGTGGGCTAAGATTAGGGTGAGCGAGACGGGCATTCATCAGCTCACTGAGCAGGTGGTGCGACAGGCTGGATTCTCCAATATTAATAAGGTGAAGATATATGGCTATGGAGGTAATCTGCAAAACGATGCCCTCTATAGTAGCGACCTGCGCAATTATGATGACTTGCATGAAGTGCCTCAGTGCGTGGTGGATGGCAAGCATTACTTCTATGCCTTGGGACCAGTGAGTTGGAGCGATACCAATTCGGCTCATCGTACCCGCAATCCTTATTCCGACTACGGATATTACTTCATCACCCAGACCGACGAGGAGCCAGAGGTGTGGGACTCCACCCAGTTTGTTGGCTTCTATTACCCGATGCCTACTGACTATCATTCGCTCTATGAGGTGGATGGCTACAGCTGGTATCATGGCGGACGGAATCTCTATGATCCTACGCTATTGAACGTGGGGCAGAAGCAGCAAGTGGTTATCACCAATCATACAGGGGATAGCCGTGGCAACCTCACGGTAGCCCTGAGCTCTAGTGGTGACTGCACCGTGCAAGTATCCAAGGGCGCCAGGGAACTAGGTACCATCACACTCTCGATGAAAAATGTGGTCAATTCTTCCTATGCCAAGGGATTGGATGGCTCGAGCACATTCTTCGTGGGCGATCTCTCGGAGCGAGATACCATCACCATTCAGCCTGTTTCGGGCAGTCCGGTGCGACTGGACTATATGAGCATGGCTTGGTATCAGCCTATCCCGCTCAAGGAGTGGGGCTCCCAAATGCCAGCGGCACAGTATGTGTATGGCATCACCAATCAAGACCATCATGCCGATGGTGCTGCTGACATGGTCATCATCATTCCGGCATCACAAAAACTACTAAAACAAGCCCAAAAACTCAAGGATTTTCATGAGACCCGAGATGGACTGCGAGTAACCATCGTGCCTGCCGATGAACTATACAATGAGTTCTCCAGTGGCACGCCCGATGCCAACGCCTATCGCCGCTATCTCCGTATGCTGACCGACAAGGCGGCTACGGAGGCAGATATGCCTAAGTATCTCCTGCTCTTCGGCGACTGCGTATGGGACAACAGGATGCTGACTCAGGATTGCAGAAACCAGAATCCAGACGATTACCTGCTCTGCTATGAGAGCGAAAACTCCTTCAGTGCCATCTATTGCTATGTGAGTGATAGCTGGATGGGCATCTTGAGCGAGGGGGCTGGCAGTCATCCGGAGCGTGAACTGCAAGATGTGGCGGTGGGCAGATTCCCCGTCACCACAGCGGCAGAAGCCAAGATATTGGTAGATAAAACCATCAATTATGCCACCAATGCCAATGCCGGAGCATGGCAGAACACCCTGATGTTTATGGGTGATGATGGCAATAATAACCTGCACATGACCGATGCCAATGATGTGGCAGATGATGTAGCAAGCCATTATCCTAACTATCTGGTAAAGAAGGTGATGTGGGATGCCTATACTCGCCAAACTTCCTCTACGGGCAATACTTATCCCGAGGTGGAGAAGATAGTGAAGCAACAGCAGGCTAATGGCGCCCTGATCATGGACTATGCCGGTCATGGCAGTGCCAATCAGATGTCTCATGAGAATGTGTTGCGCCTCACCGACTTTGAGGCATTTCGTAATACCAATCTCCCACTGTGGGTAACCGCTTCTTGCGATATCATGCCGTTTGACGGTACGGAGGCAACCATCGGCGAGGCAGCCTTGCTCAATGAGAAGGGTGGAGCCGTGGCATTCTATGGCACCACTCGCACCGTGTTTGCCGAGAAGAATAAGTTTATCAACCGAGCCTTCCTGCGCCGTGTGCTCAGCCAGAAGGGCGGCAAGCCTATCACCATCGGCGAAGCTCACCGATTGGCTCAGAACGATGTGATGACGGGCGGTATCTCCAGTCAAGAGACCGATGTCTCGGAGAATCACTTGCAGTATTCGCTGCTCGGCGACCCAGCCCTGGCACTGAATCAGCCTACCTATCAGGTGGTGGTAGACTCCATCAATGGTATCTCTACCGAGCGCACCGATACCATGGCTGTACTGAAGGCTGGCTCCATCGCTCGCATCGCCGGACATATCCAGCAACAGCCTGACTTCAGGGGAGTGGTAACAGCCACGGTGCGCGACAACCTGGAGTTGATAACCTGCAAACTGAATGAGCGAGGCTCACAGGATGCCCCTGATGCGCCATTTACATATTATGACCGACAGAAGATGCTCTATAATGGCTCTGACAGTGTGAGAAATGGCAAGTTTGCCTTCTCTTTCGCCGTGCCTAAGGACATCAACTATTCCGATGCCACGGGATTGGTCAATCTCTATGCCGTGAGCACCGACAAGACGTTGAGGGCGAATGGTTCGTGTGATCGCTTCAAGGTAGGCGGCAGCAGTGAGATGCAGAATGACTCCATCGGACCATCCATCTACTGCTATCTCAACTCCACCGCCTTCCAAGATGGTGGCAATGTGAACAGTACGCCATTCTTTGTGGCGCAGCTTTCCGATAAGGATGGCATCAATGCGGCAGGCAGTGGCATCGGTCACGACTTGCAGCTCGTCATAGATGGAGATGTGGCTAAGACCTACGTGCTGAACGATAACTTCAGCTATGATTTCGGCTCCTATACCAGTGGCTCCACCTATTATGGCATCCCAGAGCTGGAACCGGGCAAGCACCAGCTTACCTTCCGTGCCTGGGACATCCAGAACAATAGTTCGGTGGTAAAACTCCACTTCAATGTGGTGAAAGGCTTGAGCCCTACGATCTTTGATGTGGGCGTAACGGAGAATCCGGCTAAGACATCCACCACGTTTATCATCTCGCACGACAGAACCGAGACGGATATGAATGTGGTCGTCGAGCTCTTCGATACCTCGGGCAGGCAGCTGTGGCGACATGCAGAGAATGGCGTATCGGCATCCAGCACCTATACCATCCCATGGGACCTGACGATAGATGGAGGCAGACCGCTCGGTACGGGTGTGTATCTCTATCGAGTCAAGGTGTCGACAGATGGCAGCAGCTATGCCTCCAAGACCAAAAAACTCATCGTGTTAAGATAATCAATAAGGTATAATACATATATAAGATAATAGATATGAACAAGACAATGAAGATACTGATGGCGGGATGCCTCTCGCTACTGTCATGGCAGGCTTCTGCGCAAGACAGTCAGGGCGATAGCAAGGAGAGCCTGTTTAACCCTGTCAACTATGCTGTGATCTCGCAAACCATCGCTCCGGATGCCCGTGGTGGCGGTTTGGGAGATGTGGGTGCAGCCACCGATCCTGATGTCAACTCGCAGTATTGGAATCCAGCCAAGTATCCCTTCAATATCTCCCGAGCCGGAGTGGCGCTCAACTTTACGCCATGGTTGCGCTCATTGGTCAATGATATGAACCTGGCTTATCTGGCTGGTTATTATCGCATTGGCGATTATAGCGCCGTGTCAGCTTCGCTCCGTTACTTCAATATGGGTGAAGTGTTTACGGAGAATCCTGATGTGAATGCCAATGCGATGACTATCAATCCTTACGAGATGTCTGTAGATGTAGCTTACTCCTTGATGCTGAGTGAGAAGTTCTCGCTTGCCGCCGCTATCCGTTGGATTTATTCGGATATGCGCTTCGGCTATACCGAGGACAATTCGCCAGCCTCTGCCTTTGCTGCCGACATTGCCGCATACTATCAGAATTACATCAATATCGGGCAGCGTGAGTGCCAGCTGGGTGTGGGTCTCAACATCTCCAACATAGGTAGCAAGATTACCTTTAGCGGCAAGGAGTATGGCGAGTTCCTGCCAGCCAATATGCGCTTGGGTGCTTCGCTGATGATACCTATCGATGAGTATAATCGCATCACGCTGGCTGCCGATGCCAACAAGTATCTGGTGCCTACGGTGCCTAAGCAGATGGAGGGCGAGGACAACTCGGAGTATGAGGACCGAGTACACAGAGAGTATGATGACGTGTCGGCTATCAGCGGTATCTTCAAGAGCTTCAGCGATGCCCCTGGTGGATTCAAGGAGGAGCTGGAGGAAATCAACTATGGCTTGGGTGCCGAGTATGTATATAATGACAAGTTTTCCCTCAGAGCCGGCTATCACCATGAGAGCCAGAGCAAGGGTAACAGAAAGTACTTCACCGTGGGAGCTGGCTTCAAGATGAATGTGTTCTCGCTCGATGCTGCCTATGTGGTGGCTACGGCAAAGAGCAATCCACTGGATCAGACGCTCCGTTTCACCCTGTCATTCGATATGGATGGTATCAAGGACTTATTAAAAAAGAGATAATATGAACATTCGAGTAGGATTTGGATATGATGTCCATAAGTTGGTGGAGAATCGCGACTTATGGCTAGGAGGAATCAAGATAGATTACGAGTTGGGACTGCTGGGACATAGCGATGCCGATGTGCTGATACATGCCATCTGCGATGCCCTGCTGGGTGCAGCCAATATGCGCGACATCGGTTATCACTTTCCCGATACAGCGGCAGAGACACTCAATGTGGACTCCAAGATATTGCTCAAGAAGACGATGCAGCTGATAGCCACCAAGGGCTATACCCTGGGCAATATCGATGCCACCATCTGTGCCGAGCGTCCTAAGCTCAATCCCCATGTGCCAGCCATGAAGGCTTGTTTGGCTCAGGTGATGGGAGTGGACGAGGACCAAATCTCCATCAAGGCTACTACCACGGAGAAACTTGGTTTCACGGGCAGAATGGAGGGAATCTCCGCTTATGCTACTGTATTGATAGAAAAGTGTTAAAAATAACAAAGAATTTGCACTTTTCTTGCGATTCATTTGGTGGAATCAAGAAATAGTCGTACCTTTGCACTGTCAAAAGGTTAATAGATTGTTTAGGTTAGTAGTAATAGATTTAGGTTTTTAGTTATTAGGTTTTAAGGTAGATTGTTTAACAGATAACTAAGGAGGCCGTGAGGTTACCTTTGGTTAAGAAATTTTTTAGTTAAACATAGTGTATGTCACAGCTCGCTGAGAGTTGTGACATATTTTTTTGTTCTAAATCTGCAAAAAGCTACGCATTTGTTTTGTATAAACATATTTTTTCGTTAACTTTGCAATCAAATAAAGAAAGATTTGTCATGAGAGTACTCATAGTTAATACAAGCGAGAAGACGGGTGGAGCGGCTGTGGCTGCCAATCGCCTGATGGATGCCCTTAACAATAATGGAGTTAAGGCTAAGATGCTGGTGCGCGACAAGGAAACCGAGGACATCACCGTGGTTGGCTTGCCTCGCTCACTCAAGTTGCAATGGAATTTTCTCTGGGAGCGCTGGTGCGCCTTCTGGCATCTCCATTTCTCCAACCTGCATTTGTGGGAGATAGATATGGCTGCCGCTGGTTCCGACATCACCAAGCTGAGGGAGTTTCAAGAGGCTGACGTCATCCATCTCTCTTGGATCAATCAGGGTATGCTCTCGCTCAAGGGCATCCGCAAGATACTGAAGAGCGGCAAGCCTGTGGTGTGGACCATGCATGATCTCTGGCCAGCCACCGGCATCTGTCATTATGCCCGTGGCTGCAATCGCTATGGCTCCAGTTGCGGCAACTGTCCGCTGCTGCCTCATAAGGGCGGCAAGAACGATCTTTCGGCTCAGGTGTTCCGCAGAAAGAAGGAACTTTATCAGCACTGCAACATCTCCTTTGTGAGTTGCAGTCGATGGCTGGAGAAGCAAGCCAAGAGTAGCGGGCTCTTCGTGGGGCAGCGCGTCACCAATATCCCTAATCCGATAGATACCCATGTGTTCTGTCCGATGGACAAGGCAGAGGCTCGTCTGCGTGCCGGTCTTCCTGCTGATAAGCATCTCATCCTCTTCGTATCACAGAAGGTAACCGATGAGCGCAAGGGCATGAAGTATTTTGTGGAGGCTATTGACAAGTTGGTGGCTCAATATCCTGCGGTGAAGGACAATACCGCCATAGCCATCTTGGGCGGTCATTCCGAGGAGGTTACGCTCACCCTGCCATCTTACTCGCTGGGCTATGTGAGCGATGAGAAGCGCATCGTGGATATCTACAATTCGGTAGATGTCTTTGTGCTGCCATCCCTGGAGGATAATCTGCCTAACACCATCATGGAGGCAATGGCATGTGGAGTGCCAAGCGTCGGCTTCAAGGTGGGCGGCATCCCCGAGATGATAGACCATCAGAAGAACGGATATGTGGCTAACTATCGCGATACCAATGATTTGGCTCAGGGCATCCACTGGGTGTTGGAGGAGGCAGACAAGGAATTGCTCAGCCAGGCGTGCCTGCAAAAGGTATCTCATAACTATTCGCAGCATGCGGTGGCTCTCCGATACATCGAAGTGTACAATCAGGCTATGGCCTTCAAGAATTACAAATTATAAACCAAATAAATCGGGCTGATTATGATTAAGTTTACGATCGTAACCTGTACGTTCAATGCCGAGAGAGTGTTGCAGCGTACCCTGGATAGCATTCAGCGACAGAGTTATTGCAACATCGAGCACATCATCATGGACGGCGGTTCCAAGGACAAGACGCTAGCCATGGTGAGAGCTTACCAGCACAAGACGCTTGTGGGCGAGAATGCCCATGAGATAGTTGTGGTGTCGGAGCCCGACAAGGGACTTTATGATGCTATGAACAAGGCCATCGACCGAGCCACGGGCGATTATCTAGTCTTCATGAATGCCGGCGATGTGTTCCCTTCCGAGGACACGCTAGAGTATGTGGAAGGTTGCGTGGGAGAGGGCGAGGTATTGCCGGGCGTGCTCTATGGCGATACCGACATCGTAAATGAGGAGGGTCATTTCTTGCGCCATCGTCGCCTGTCGCCTCCTGCCCGTCTCACCTGGCGTTCGTTCATGTGGGGCATGTTGGTGTGCCATCAGTCCTTCTATGCTCGCACCGATATAGCCAAGCATATCCATTACGACTTGAATTATCGCTATTCGGCAGATGTAGACTGGTGCATTCGCATCATGCATGCGTCAGCCCGCCAGCATTTGCCGCTGCGCAATGTGAATGCCGTCATCACCAATTTCTTGGACGGTGGCATGACCACCCAGTATCATAAGGCATCGCTCAAGGAGCGCTTCCGTGTGATGCGCCATCATTATGGCTTGCTCATCACTCTCCTGGTCCATGCCTGGTTTGTGGTGAGGGGAGTGGTAAAGAGGTAAGAGAATTTTATTTGTGAAAAACTAAACTCAGCCACGAAGCGCATTTTTTGTTGTTTCGTGGCTGTGTTTTCGCTTTAAGCTCGTATGTTGTTGATAGATAGGTAGAAATGTGTTGCTTTTATATGCTTATTTGATGTATATTCAGCCACGAAACGAAAAAAATGCGTTTCGTGGCTGATTATTCGCCTGTTTTTTTGGTAATTTCAGATTAAAATATTAACTTTGCATCCGTAAAAAAATAGGCATAATTATGGCAAAAATTATCGGAAGAGAAATAGAGCAGCAGCAGTTAGGGCGTCTCCTTGATTCCAAGGAGGCTGAATTTCTCGTTGTTTATGGCAGACGTAGGGTTGGGAAAACGTTTCTGATACGTAACTATTTCAAGGATCAGTTTTCTTTCTATCATACAGCTTTATCGCCATTAGAGTTAGAAGAGAAGGATTTGTTGCAGGCTCAATTGGAGAATTTTGCATCTTCTTTGCGTCGTTATGGCGCAGAAATAGATAAATTACCCAAGTCATGGTTAGAGGCTTTTGATATGCTAATTGATTTATTGAAATTGAAGTCTCCTTCCGAGAAAATCATTGTTTTCATGGATGAAATGCCTTGGCTTGATACTCCAAAGTCAAGTTTCGTTACAGCTTTTGAGCATTTTTGGAATGGTTGGGCAGCAGGGCAAGATAACCTGCTCTTGGTGGCATGTGGCTCAGCAACAACTTGGATTGTTGATAAATTGTTAGCTAATAAGGGTGGATTGTATAATCGAGTTACACGTGAAATGCATTTGTCTCCGTTTACGTTGAAAGAATGTGAGGAATATTATCAAGAACATGGTGTAGTGATGGATCGCTATAATCAGGTGCAATGCTATATGGCAATAGGTGGTATACCTTATTATATGTCATTTATTGAGCCAGGTTATAGTTTAGCACAAAATCTCGACCATTTGTTCTTTACGAAGAATGGTAAGTTAACATTGGAATTCAGCCGTCTTTTTGGTTCTATATTCTCTTCTCCTGAGCCTTATAAACAGATAATACGTCTTTTGGGAAATTATAGAGAAGGTTTGAAGCGTGAGGATATTGCGCAGCATTTGAATATGTCTTCAGGGGGAACATTGAGCAAATTGCTGGAGGCTTTGGTAGTTAGCGATTTTGTGACAAGATATCAGTATTTTGGCAAGTCCAAGAGAGAAGTATATTATAAGTTGACTGATTTTTACTCTCTTTTTTATATTCGCTTTGTTGAAAAACAACGCAATATGAAGGTTGATTTTTGGCAAAATAACCAGCTGACTCCATCTGTTACGGCATGGCGCGGTTTGGCTTTCGAGGATGTATGCTTGGTTCACATAGACCAGATTCGCAAGGCATTGGGCATATTGGGTATTCAAGCAGATTATTCACCTTGGCATTATGTTGGCGAAGGTAAGAAAAAAGTAGCACAGATAGATTTGCTAATCAATCGTTCCGACAGAATAGTCAATATTTGTGAGATGAAGTTTTGTGTGAATACCTATCGTATGGATAAGGAGGCAGAAGCCAATATGCGCAATAAGATTCAAGCAGTGATGGATACGCTTCGTGGAAGGAGAGCTATCCATCCAGTATTAGTAACGACTTATGGACCTGCTAAGAATGCATATAGCGGGAAAATTCAGAATGTAGTAACAATGGACGACTTGTTCGAATGACCGCTTGCTCCCTTAGGGATAATATATGTTAAGGTGTAGACTCATTCGTGAGAATCTACACCTTATAATTTAATTTACCAATTAAAATAATAACAAATGCCGTAAGGGGCGATGTAATATTTATAATAAACTCCGTTTACAGATTTGTTTGCATAATAAATTTTCTCTGTAGCTGCTTTGTCAAGTCCATCTGTAGAACAAACCCATGATGCTCGTAATTCACTTCCTCCATTTTTCTTATATACGTATAAAACATCACTAGTACCATCGTCTTTATAGCAATTAGCTGAACCTTGATACAAATACTCTTTTTGGCGAGAATTTGAATTACCAGAATTGTTGCCATCAGAGGAATCTGTGTTTCCGCTAGAACTGCTATTTCCACCAGTTGTTTCAGTGTCTTTTGTCCATTCGCCTTCAATGTCTGTAAAATTCTTATGAACGTCATTCTCATTTTGTAGAATATACTTATCGGGAGTGTTCTTTGAACAACCCAAGTATGTGATGTCAAGTTTAATGTTTCTTGCACATTGTCTTGAGTAACCATTTTGGTGCTCGATTGTAGCCTCCCATGTTACCTTAGAGTAGTAGTAGGCGTAATAAGCAATGAAGTTGTAATATCTGTCTAAGTAAGAGTGTAACAGCGTTCTCCATTTCATCTCTCTAAGTGCTTCGGTCGGATTGATGACATCATCAAAGCTGAATGTTATCATTATATCTCTCTCCTCAGACTCTTCTAACGTTGGACAGCCATAGGATATCTCGCAATCCCTTACTTTTTCAATTCTTAATTCGTTCGGGTCTTTTTGCTCCTTTTTCAATTCATCGTCGCTGCTTGAGCAAGATGGAAATATGAATGTGAGAATGACTCCCATCATGCATAGTGCAATAGTCTTAATTTTCATATTAGTTCTTGTTTAAAAGTTAAAAAATAAATAACGCTGCAAATTTACTCATTTTTCTCCAGTCTTGCAACCGCAATTTTTTGCATTTAGGGATAAGTGGCATATTTGTTAGGATATGCGGTCGATATTGGCGAATATGCGGTTAAAAATAAATTCGCAGGAATTGCTTGATTTTATAAAGACTACAGCAAATAGTTCGTTTACTTATTTTTGCATAATTAAAATAAAATTAAAAAACAAGTAATATCAAGGATAGTATTATATTTTTTGTTTATCTTTGCAAACGTAGAAAGTTATTCTATCGCAATTTGTTTAATTAAATACGTAAGAATTATGAAGTTAAGAATTCTGTTCCTTATGGCAAGTGTGTTGCTCACTTGTATGGGGGGGTAAGAGCCCAAGATTTGACAATTCATGTCAATAAAAAAGGAAAAGTCGGCTTCGTTGACAAAAACGGAGTTGAAGTAATTAAGTGTGTTTATGAAAGTGCTTATCCTTTTTCAGAAGGTTATGCGATAGTATCGAAATCCGGAAAGTCAGGTATTATTGATGAAAAAGGTAAAGTAGTACTTCCTTTGAAGTATACTTCTATTTCCCCATGGAATTCTGTTCTCTATGTAATCAATGCTGGTAAGGTGAAAGGCCTGGCCAGTCATAATGGTCAAATTGTTCTTCCGGCGAAGTATACACATATTTCTAGTCCTAATTCTTATGGTAAGGCTTGGATTGCTACAGGAGGAAAGCAAAAGTCGGCAGATAAGAAGACATATATGCAAGGTGCAAAACTAGGCATCATTAATATAAAAGGTGAGATATTGATCGCACCCAAATATGTTGGTCTTTATGAGTTTGCTAATGACACGAAGGGAACATTCCCTTATTTCGAGGGAATGCGCTTGTTAGGAGGCTATCATTTTTTAAGAGATACGTTGAAAACTGATTGTGATTTCTTGGGTTTTAGCGGAAATGCTCTAGATACGGAAAATTGTGGCATATTAGATAGTGAAGGAAAAATTCTAGTTAAGGCTGGATTGTATGATATAGTAATGAAGCCGCAAGGTGGTATGGTTAGATATTACAATACGAGCAGAAAGCAAACGGTTTGTGGCTATCATGATATTGATACGAAAAAAGGATTTGTTGCCCTCAAAATCGCAGCTTTTGTTGACAGTTTGAAATCGTGGACTCATGGAGACTTTACTGGCGACATAGCTCCTGTAAATGGGGACTCATGGAGTTTCATTGACAAGACAGGTAAAGTTCTTCGTAAGGATTATAAAAAAATAAAGCATAGCATATCTGGGGAATGGGCTGCAAAGAATGCATCTGATTTATGGGATGTATTTGATGGGTACAATCAGGATATAGCAACTTTGTCCAACTTTGAGGATATCAATTTCCCTTCTGTAGAGGGAGATCAAAATGTCTATGCCGTCAAAAAGAATGGGCATTATGGCGTGATTAATCAAAAAGGTGCAGTTGTAGTACCCTTTGAGTATGATTATGCAGTGGGTAATAATTATGATGTTATTGGTGTCATGAAGGATAGCTTATGGGGTGCTTTTAATCCTTCTGGTAAGCAAATTGTTCCTGTAAAATTTAAGTCTGTCGTTTCGCCTAGTGAAAGAAACGTTAGTGAATTTTGGGTTTCGCAGAATGATGGCTTGTATTATCATTTTAATTCACAAAGTGCCTTGTTGGGAACTGATGGGTATGAAGCAGCTTCAAATTTCAGCAACGGAATAGCCTTTGTTCGTCCAGTAAATATGAAGTTGGATGATTCTGAGGTAAATCGAGCTCAATTGTATGCTCCTAATACGCAACATGCTTTGATAGCAAAGGCCGTTGTTGAAATAAACAAAGACCAATTTGGCTATTTGATGAATACGAGTAATCAAATTATCTTTGACCTTCCTATATCTACGACATATGTTGATGCCGTAATGAAAGAGATGAAGAATACGGGGAAAGGTAAACTGACAGAAGTTGAAAAAAAGAATATCTTACTGGAGGTGACAAAGGAAAATCGTAGTTATGATTTGAAATCAACTCTTAGTGAGGATGAGTGGAACTATTAAAATTGAAAGATTATGAAAAAGGCAATATTGATTTTAGCGTTTGCTTGTGGCTTCTTGGCAGTTTATGCCCAGCAGGAGAATGACGATGTTATGAAATATCGTCGAAGTTCTTTGTATTCACTGATGGTGAATCACTCTGACCAACAGTTTGCTAGCGAGATAAAGGAAGCTTTTCTTCAAATTCCTGTGCCAGATAAATTCAACGACCATGACTTAAGTGTAAAGGTCTTGACTCTAGATCAAAAACTGGAAGGAGCAAAAAGTGAAAAAGAGAATCCTATCATTACAAAGTTTCTGGAAGACAACAAAGTTGCGAGTCGTCTTGTTGGACGTTGGTTTAATCGTGACTCTTATACAGGTGCTTGCGATATGGAATTGGTTAAAGAACGTGGACTTTATAACGCAACGGAGTTTGACAAGCAATTGGCTCAACATTCCGCTCGTGGATTGGCTCTTCTACAAGATGCGGGAGAAGATTTGATAGGGAACACATTTGTGGTAGTCAATGATATACGCTATATAGACAAGAGTAAGGGCTCTAAAGTCTTTGGTTCTATATTCAAGGCACTTGGACAGATCGCGGCTGCCTATACAGGTAATGACAACTTCACTGACTTGGGTAATAATTTGGGCGATATCGCAGAAAGTTTTAAGGGCTTCTCTGTGAGAATAAATACTTTTTTGTATCGTCTAGACTGGAATCAAGATTTGGCCAACTTGTTCTATCAAGAGCAATATGGTGTAGGCTCAGATGTCGTTAAGAAAGAGAACTTCGAAAAGGCTCGTTCAAATTATCATTTGAAGTATATCGGAAAGGTGGAGAGTAAAGGAGGTACAACTTCTTTCTTGGGTATCAAAGAGGATGAACCGATTATGATGGTAAGAAAGGCTTGTCAGCGAGCTATTGACGAAAATGTTGTTGACTTGCAGCGTAGCTATGAAGAATTTCGTACTAAAACCCCACTTCTGTCGGTAGAGCCTCTTACAGCTTATATCGGCAAAAAAGAGGGAGTAACAGAAAAATCTCGTTATGAAGTCCTTGAGGCTGTGGAAATGGAAGATGGAACGCATAAATATAATAAGGTGGGAGAAATCCAGCCAATTGCAAGTCAAATATGGGATAATCGATTCATGGCTGCAGAAGAAGGAGCTGAAGGTGGAAATCTCAGCTATACTACATTCCGTGCCATTAGTGGTAAGAATTTTGCAAAGGGAATGTTAATTAGAGAAATAACTGAATAATAAACTTGTGGAGATATGAAAAAGGTTTTTAAATTAATCTGCCTCATGTTGATGATATCAATATCAGCATTGGCAAAAGGAGATAAAAATCTTCAATACGACATTACAGGGGCAGGCTCTGGAAATGAAGGAATGGTGCTAGTAAAAGTTTTCGTCTATAGTAAGAATGCTACAGATCAAGAACTGAAGCAAGCTGCGGTTCATGGAATAGTATTTCGTGGATGCTCAGGCAACAATAGTGGTGCAAGACAGCCTGCTATGGCTCCAGCTGAAACTGAATCAAGCCATGCGGAATTTTGTAAGGCTTTTTTCTCTGTCAACGGAGAATGCCAGAATTATGCTAGCATCATTGCTGGTTCTTATGAACGAGTAAAGACTTCAAAAGGCTTGAAAAATGGTGCTATTGTTCAGGTAGATAAAAAAGCATTGCGCAAAGCTTTGGAAAAGGCGGGGGTAGTACGCTCTTTGTCTGCTGGTTTTTAGTTTAATCTTTAATTCTTAGAGCAATGAGAAAAATATTATTGTTAATTTTGAGCTTAATGGCATTGCCAACATTTGCACAATATAGAGAGGTGCGTATGCCTGATCAGCCAAAGAAAGACAATTATCGTGACTATACCTCACAAGAAAAAGGCTTTTGGTATGCGGTAGAGGCAGAAGGTGGAAGTAGCATTATGGAACATAAAACCAATATGCAGTATGTAAACCTTACTTTTACTGGGGGGTATCGCATTAGCGAATACCTACGTGTAGGTGTCGGATTTGGAGGAAGAATGTATGTCAATAATGCTAGTGTCAGAAATACTGATAGCAAGTATGCTATTCCTATTTTTGCTAATGCACGTGGCAATTTCATCTCTGCACAAGATAGAGATGGTGTTCCTTTTTGGTCAGTAAATGTAGGTGGAATCACTAAGGATGGAATATTCTTCAGTCCTGCTGTGGGATATAGTTTTGGAGGCATCCGCAATAATTTCCAGATAAGCGTCGCTTATACATTGTCCAATCTGAAGGACAAGTCTGGTGTGAAGCAGAACTATAGCTATTTTGGCTTAAAACTAGGTTATGAATTTTAAAAAATGCTAGTTATGAAGAAGATAATTTCTGTTATGATTTTATTGTTGGCTTTTGTCGCTTCGTTGCAGGCTCAAGCTATATACGACCGTTCTTCCATTAAATGCATGGGGGTAGAATTAGATGGTTCTCAAACTTTAAGAGTACTAGGTTATGGAAGGAATCGTTCTGATGCTAAGGAGCAAGCTATGAAGAATGCAGTATGGGCTGTAGTCTTTGATGGTATTCGAGATGGAGTGGAAGGATGCAATATGCGTCCTTTGGTAACGGAAGTAAATGCTCGTGAACGATACGAAGATTATTTTAATATATTCTTCGCTGATGGTGGCGAATATAAGAAGTATGTAACCTTAAAAGATACAAAGACTCGTTCTGCAAACAGAAGCAAAGACAAGATTGGATACTCGTATGAAATGACAATTAGAGTATTGCGCTCACAGCTGAAAGCTCGTCTAAAGTCTGATAATGTAATTGGTAATGATCATTTATAAAAATATGGCGTATGAAAATTAGAAATATTTTATTGGTAACCATGTTGTGGGTTGGATGTGTATGTGTTTTTGGACAAGCCAAAAAGCCAACTCTGATGGTAATGCCTAGTGACGCTTGGTGCAATGAGCATGGCTATATGCAAGACTACGAAAATCAGGGAACAACAGAGAAAGTTCCAGATTTTAAGGCTGCACTTTCTACAGATAAGCAACTGAATGCAGTGATTTCCAAGATTAATAGTTTGATGGCTGATAGAGGCTTCCCTCTTAAGGATTTGCAGCAAACTTTGAAAACTATCAATAATGATGCAGCTGAGGACGCCCTTATATCAAGTAAGGCAGGTAGTGCTGTTGCTGAAAGTCCTTTGGATAGGTTGCGCAGACGTGCTAAGCCAGACATTATCATGGAATTAGATTGGACTGTTAATACTACCGGTCCTAAGAGTACAGTCACTTATAGTCTCCGTGCTTTGGATGCATATTCTAATAAGCAAGTAGCTGGAACCGAGGGTACAGGTAAGGGGTCTTTTTCTGCCGAGATTCCTGTGTTGCTTGAAGAAGCCGTTCAGGATCACATGGATGAATTTTGCGAGCGTTTGCAGAACCATTTTGATGATATGATGCAGAATGGCCGTGAAATTACTCTTGTTATGAAAGTTTTTGACAATGGTTCTGGTCTTGATTTTGAAAAAGAGTATGATGACGAAGAGTTGAATGAAGTCATTGATAATTGGCTGAGTGATAATTGTGTAAATCATCGTTTTAATAAGTCGGATGCTACTGGGACTACTCTTGTGTACGAACAAGTGAGAATTCCTCTTTATAAGGATAATGGACAAGCTATGGATACATATGCCTTTGCTCGTAATTTGGCTCGTTTTTTCAAAGCCGCACCTTATAATATACCTATCAAAACCGTAAATAAAGGTTTAGGCAAGTGTGAATTGATCTTTGGTGAAAAATAAATCTTAGCGTTATGAAGAAAAGCATTTTAAAATATGTGATAGCTTCTGCTATTTTGTTGTCCTATCAGGGCGTGATGGCGCAGGAGTGTAATATACCAATGTCGGCAATAGTTGATGAAGGGTTTGCCAATGTTACTCCAGAAGCATCTTCTATTCTGGAGACCCAGTTGGAACGACTTATTACTCAGTCAAAACTTGATGTGGGATGGAAAAATGCAAATTTTGCAATTACGGCAAAGTTTGATCAGTTAGATCGGTATGTTGTAGGCAGTGCACCAACCCAGATTGCTAATGTTTTTGGGGTTACCCTCTATTTGGTTGACATTTATAATCAGAAACTTTTTAGTTCTGCTTATGTCGAAGTAAAGGGGGTTGGCACCAACGATACAAAAGCCTCTGTAAATGCGGTTAGGCAGCTTAATTCCAATAATGCGAAGATAAGTTCTTTCCTGTCTGGTGCTAAAAAGAAGATTATTTACTATTATGATTCTCAGCTGCCATCTCTTATAAAGGATGCACGAACCAAGGCTTCTTTGAAAAATTACGAGGAGGCACTTGCAATGTTAGCTGTTGTTCCAACTTGTTGCAATGGATATGATAAGGCAATGAAAGAAGCACTGAGAATCTACGTGCTTTACAGAGATACGTATTTCTTACGTCGTTTGAATGAAGCGAAGGCGTTATGGGCAGCAAATCCAACGCAAGAAGGTAGCGTACCAGTAGTTGCCATTCTATCTTCGGTGGACCCAGATGCGAAGTGTTATACTGATGCGATGTCGCTTCTTTCACAAGTAGCAAAGGTTGTAAAGACAGATGTTGATTTTGAAACCAAGAAAAAGTATGAGGATGCTGTTGATTTAGAGAAGCTTCGCATACAAGCTATTGGAGAAATAGGTAAGGGCTTTGCTGCCAATCGTCCTATGAATATCGCTTTTTTGGGGCAAGGTGGCGTAATAACTGCTCAATAAACAACTAGACTCTCTTTATGTAAGAATACCAAATCAAGTGATCACATTATGCTATTTATTTGATTTGGTATTCTTTCTTGTTTTGTAAAAGCATGTGCATAGTGCCTCTTATTCCTTCAGCCACAGCCGCATCAGCTGGTTGTCTATGTAATAGCTACCTTGCGATGTGGACACCGAATGATACTCTAGTAGTTTCTTCATGGCGCTCTGTACGCTGCTTGCTGAATGCAGTGGAGGTGATAATTATTTATTTTGAATTATGCAAATTGCATAATGTGATTTGCATAATTTAATATTCATGTCCTCATTGTTTATATATGCGTAAATTATTATTTCTGCTGTCACACTGCCACGTTTTTGTTTACCGTCCTGTATGTCAGTGATTTAATGCGTGGAAGTAAACCTTATTTTACTGCCACAATCTGCCACAATCTGCCCATTTTTCCATCTTTTTCACAATTTTACCACCATTTTTGCAACAAAAACTAAAGAAAATCATCTTAAAACCAAAGATTTTCGACCTGTATGGTTGGACTATCAGCAAGAATGCACTGGGAGGGCAGGTAATAAACCTGCCCTCCCAGTGATGCCCCCTTATAAGCCTTTTCTATGGAAGTTATTTTTTACATATTTGACGGTTGCAAACACCATACTTAGCCTACCCAAATGGCATACTTGGCATACGCAAATACCATACATAGCGATTGCTGATGCCATATATGATGATTAGACAAAGCATACGAGGATGTAGCCGAAACTCCATCCTCGATCAAGCGCCAACTACATCCCTGATGAAGCAACAACTATATCCTCGATGAAGTTACAACTCCATCCCGATGAAATTAGAAAATCATTCCCGATGAATAGCAATCTTCCTCATATAGCCCGTGGCACGACGTGGCAGTAAAAAATGCCTCGTACCATACCTTACAATGCTGACAATCAAAAGATTACGAAGAAACGTGGCAGATGGCACGAAAAAATACAAAAATATTTTTTTTAAATGCACGAAGTCAGCCTCATTTGCGGTCGGGGTAAGCCCCAGTTGCGGTCGGGAAGTGCCTCTTTTGGACCTGAGAAGTGGCTCATCTGCGGTTGGAAAGAGCCTAATTCCAACCGCAAACAAGCCTCTTCTCGGCTCGACACAAGCATCATTCTCCAATTCAAACTGTACGGATGCAGCAAGTTTGTTACAGGGAGGGCAGGTTTATTACCTGCCCTCCCTCCCTGTGTCTCTCCCTTACAGTATTTACTTTTATTTAAATTGGTAAGTGGAATAATAATCAAGTGTGGTGCGTTTGATAATGTGCTCCAACCACTACTGTGTCCCCAAACATAAGAAGAAATAAGCGATAATTATGCCCAAAAAGTACTTATATCAGCCCAAAAGTCAAAAAAAAAAGGACTTTTGGGCTGATATAAGCACTTTTTTTGTATCTTTGCATCAGAAACAACAACAAATACAGCTATGCTAATAGGAAGAGAACAAGAACTGGAGCTACTGCGTAAGGCTTATGAATCAGATGATTCACAGTTTGTTGCAGTGTATGGTAGACGAAGAGTTGGCAAAACATTCCTCGTCAGAGAGTGTTTTGACCATAATTTTGTCTTCCAACATTCTGGTGTTGCCAAGGCTAACACTAAATTACAACTACGATATTTTAAGGAGTCACTATCTAAAAGTGGACTTCCCAAGGCTCGTGTACCTAAGGATTGGATAGAGGCTTTTTCCATGTTGGAGCAGTTGATAGAATTGTCAAATTCCGATAAGAAGGTCATCTTTATAGATGAAATTCCTTGGATGGATACGCCTCGTTCTAATTTTATCACTGCTTTGGAATATTTTTGGAATAGCTTTGCCTCTGCTAGGAAAGATGTTCTTTTGGTAATATGCGGGTCTGCTACATCTTGGATTATCAACAAAGTGCTGAAAAATCATGGAGGATTGCATAATCGAGTGAATGTTAGAATCTCTCTCCAACCTTTTACGCTGCATGAGTGTGAATTGTATGCCAAGAGCATGGGTATGCGTGCTACTCATTTTGACTTGTTGGAGTATTACATGGTATTAGGTGGTGTGGCATATTATTGGTCTTTGCTGGACAAAGGAAAAAGTGTTGCACAAAACATCGATAGTTTGTTGTTTGCAAAGACAGGGCAGCTACATAATGAGTTCAATGAACTGTACGATTCCTTATTCTCCAATCCTGAACCATATCTTAAGATTATCAATGTGCTGGGAAGAATTAAGGTAGGAATGCCTCGTGACGAACTATTGGCACATCTGAAGCTGAGCAGTGGAGCCAACGTAACTAGAGTCTTGGAGGATTTGAAGGAATGTGGCTTCATTCGGAAATATAATGCCTTTGGCAAGAAACGAAACGATGCAATTTTCCAATTGGTAGACAATTTCACCTTGTTCTATTATAAGTTTATGGAGGGCAATAAGAACGATGATGAGCAATTTTGGTCTCATAGTTATTTATCGCCAGTGAGATTTTCTTGGGTGGGATTGGCCTTTGAGCGAGTTTGCATACAGCATATCAGCCAGATTAAGCATAAGTTGGGCATCAGCGGTGTACTGACCAATGTTCTTTCTTGGTCTACGAAGTCGGATCCGATTTATGGTCCAGGTGCTCAGATCGACTTGTTGATAGAGCGAGCTGACAATGTGGTGAATGTCTGCGAGGTCAAGTTTTCACAGGATAAATATGTTATTAGTCAGGAGTATAGTCAAAATCTAGCTCATAAGATAGAACGCTTGTTGCAAGTTACGAAGACCAAGAAGGCACTTCATCTCACAATGATTACAGTGAATGGATTAGCTCACAATGCCTATTGGGGGATGATACAAAGTGAAGTGGTGCTAGACGACTTATTTCATGAATAATGATGAAGAGCGTGATAGCAAAGTGATAGCAGCGTGATAGATAACCCCCATTTTTAGGGCGATCTATCACTCCTGCTAAAAGATTTATGTTATTAAATATCAATGCATTAAGCATTCATTACTATCAAAAAGTGATAGCAGTGATAGCAATTTTCGCAAACTTTTCTTTTTCTATAGGATTTTACTCATACTTGAATCGCCAAATCTGATAGTTGCCAGCATCATTTCCTCTGTCAGATACGAAATAGATGTAGCCATCAGTAGTCCAATATGGCTGACCATCATACGACTTGTTGATAGTGAGCTGAGTCAGATTATTACCATCCACATCAATCACATAGAGGTCGGCCGAAGATACACCATCCTGCTTGCAACTAAAAGCTAGCTTACCGGTGGCTGGGTTAAAGCAAGGAGTGCGGTTGTAGTTCTTGCCACTGGTCTTCTGCGACATAGCAGCTGAGAAAGGATTATCCTTCTTGTAAATGTTATAATACTTGCCCTTCTCTCTGACGGTGAAGAACAAGGCAGCACCATTGTCTCCGCCATAAGGATCGAGACAAGTGTCAATTCTCGGATTTGGGTACAAGCGGTAGAAAACAGGTGATATGTGGTAGAAAAAAGCGGATAAGCGGTTAAAAAATAATCCATAATATTAGTTTTATTTGCTAAATATTATTTTTTTGACCACATATGTACAAATATTGGCCGCATAATATGGATTACCGACCGCTTATCCCCAAATGGCGGAAATGAGAGTTGTGGCAAATTAAAAAAATGAGTATATTTGCAAACGAAAAAGTCATAAATAAAGGTGATAGGCTCATTATCTTCTATGTGATGACACAAAAGTAAACAGTTAACGATTTTAAGAACTTCCAATATGAGCCGTTGGACGAAATTTATTAAGCTATGAACAGAAAGTTATTATTGTTAGCACTTGTTTTGCTAACTTGTTTAGGAGTAAAAGCACAAGGTGCAACTGCTATGCTACAAAGTGGTGAGAAATTCAGTGTCTTTTATGGTCCAGACGCATTGCAACAAGCATACGATGCGGCTACTGACGGAGATGCGATTACGCTATCAGTTGGTACTTTTACGCCATTATCTGACAATATGCAGAAGCAACTTAAGATAACAGGTGCTTCAGCATTCGAAGAAAATAGCAATACGAATATCGAAAGTATGACAATATCAGCCAATGATGTACAAATTGAGGGAATTAAATTTACTTCAAAATTGTATGCGACTCTTGCCGATAACCTCATTCTCAAGCATTGTTATGTAGAAACCCTTACAGCGGGACGCAACAATAACAAGACATTGATAGACCAATGCGGTATAGCAAAGGTTGAAATGATGAAGTTTTTCAAAGATTTCACCTTTAAGAACTCGACTATTGGGTACTTCTCTTCTGATAACACAAATGCTTCTGATAATATCGGTAACATAACTAACTGTGTTATCTATAATTTTTCTTCGGGAAAGGATATAAAGGCTATCTATAAAAATAATATTTTTTGTGTTCAGGGATTTAGCAAGGAAACTATAGAATGTGCCGAGCCATCAGAATTTTACAATAACTTTGCTTTTAATATAAGTATGTTAGAGGCAGGTATCTGGGCGACCTTTAAATTCTCAGACAACTGTATCAATGTCAACAATACAAATAGTGGAGACAATGTCATATTAGAAGACAGAACAGAAAGATATCCAGCTCAAACTAAAAATGAGCCAACTGGAGACGATGGTACTAAAGTTGGTATTTATGGTGGAACCGGATTCACACCATTGCCTAGTATACCATCTGTGACAGAAAAATACATCGACTTGTCTACAAATGAAGATGGAAAGATACATGTTGAGCTCAAAGCTAAGGTTAACAAATAAAAGGGAAATGGTTTATGAAAAGATTATATGTCATTATGCTAGTGATATTAGTAAACATCACGGCATTAGCACAACAGATAGAGCCTGTTCGGTTCAATACATTGGAATATTGGTGGGATGGTAATGTCGAGCAAAGTGAGAAAGTTACTCTCCAGAGCTATAGTGAAAAAGATAATATAGCTTTTGATATAGATGCCTCGGCTTTATCCAAGGGTATGCATGTTTTATATTATAAGATAAGCGACAACAACCATAATTGGAGCCCTGTTTATGTTGCTTGGATAGAGGCTAAGGATAAATCAGCCAAGGAAATTCAAACATTAAAGTATTGGTGGGGAACAAGCACCGATAAAGCCCAAAATGTAGAAATATCCAAGGGCACTACTATAAAGCTAGATCAATGGTTTGTTGTACCCGAATATGCTAAGCAAGATGCTATGACTGAGAAAGGTATGGCAAGATTCTGTTATAGTTTCATGGATGATATGGGTAGAATGTCAGCTCCAGAATATATAGATGTCATATATAGTACGGGACCAGAATTGTCTTACAAAAACTATGATTATGACATCGAGTTATCCTGGACCTATTCTGATAAAAAAGGAGTAAAGGACTATAATGTCTATTGCTCGGAAGACGACGGTCCATACGTGTTATTGAAAGCTGCAACCACACAAACGACATTCAGTATGAAAAAGACTGCTGCAGAAAAGTACAAGTTTTTGGTTACAGCAAGAAATAATTCTAATCAAAGCACTTCATTTTCTGATGAATGGAGTGTAACTTACGATAGCAAGAGTAAATAATTTAAAAGGCACAATTATGAAAAGATTATTATACATTTTAGTTTTTATTTGCTCAACTTTAAATATTGCGGCATTTGGTACTGTATCTCTAGAAGTTGGAGAAACTAAGACTTTGGAAGTAGCAGCAATGAATAAAAATTATAGATGGAGTGTCTGCAGTTGTGTTGACGTAATCGGAGGAGGTGACAATTGTTACTATATAAAAATTCGAGGCCATAAAGCTGGTGTGGGATCTATAACTTGCTCCTGGACAAATGGTGGCTTTCCTGACCAGAATTATTGGACTATTGTGGTGAAAGAGAAAGAAGTTAAATCCGTAAAATTTTCCCCATCCTCTTTTAATATGAAAATAGGGGAATCTAAACAATTAACGGCTATTATAACTCCATCAGATGCCAAGGTTGATGACTATTCCTGGGGTACTACCAAGCCTAAAATATTGAAGGTATCAGGAAATGGAAAAAATGCTACAATCGTTGGCCTGGCTGGGGGCGAAGCCGAAGTTTCTTGTGTTACCGATAATGGTACGAAAGGCACTTGCAAGGTAAGAGTTGTAAAAGATCCGACTGCAATATCATTGCCTAAGGAACTATACTTCGTGAAAGGGCAACAATACCCAATTACTCTAACATTTACGCCGTCAGATGCTTGGAGTAAAATCACCTGGAGCACAAGTGATATAAATGTTGCTTATTTCAATGATGATAAGTTAGTTGCAAACAGTCCAGGAGACTGTACCATTACGGCTAAGACGGCAAATGGATTGACAGCAACTGCTAAGGCTATTGTTGTTGCTCCAGAGATTAAGTACTTGAGCTTTACCCCAACCTTGAATCAAACGGGTGTTGATGTCTTGGCAGCAATGACTATAGATTTCAATGTGCCAATCTATCTCACAGGGGCAAATACTATAAAGATTAAGGCTGGTAGCAATGAAGAAGAGGCGAAGTTATCTACATCTGGAAGCACATGCACCATTAAGCCAGTAAGAGCCATGAAGCCATTGACAAAATATGATGTTACGCTGCCAGTAGGTATGCTAAAAGATGGCTATGGCAACAAGTATAACCATAGTATATCTATGAGCTTTACGACGGGTAACTTACAACCATTATCCTTGAATGCCTCATATGAGAGCGCTGTTCTTAAAAAAGGAACAGAAGTTAAGTTGACGGCATCAGATAGTAGAGCGACTATACGATACACTCTTGATGGTTCTGAACCGAATGAAAGCAGTAATGTATATACAACAGCTATCGTTATGAATAATGATGTGAAATTGCGTGCGAAAGCTTACCTTGATGGATTTGAGTGTCCCGAGATAAGCAGAGATTACGTGATTACAGACTTGGAGTATGTTTCTTATTACCCTGCAAGCAACAATGATATGTTCACATATAAAGATTTAAATCCTTATGTAGAATTGTCAGATTGTGTAGAGCAAGGTGAAAAATGGGACGAATTGTCTTTTACATCTCAAGGAATAGATGTTGATGGTGTGTTCCGTCTATCATCCAAGCGTATCGTTTTCGTACCAAGCAAGCCATTGGATATGGGTAAAACATACGAAATGGTCATTCCTGAAGGTGCTGTTCACAAAATGAATGCTCCTAATATGGCGACTATATGGCGATTCAAAACTGGAGATTATGTAAAATCTATTTCTGCTGGCGAAAAGCTGTCAGCTGCAATCTTGTCGGGAGATATTATGGTATGTTGGGGAACAAGCAGATATGGTAACTTATGGACGACATATAGTCCTGCAAAAGATATCTATCCTATAGAGAAGGTATCTTATGTATCATCTGGTTATTCTCAATTAGTCTATCCTAGTACAGAAAAAGGTCCTTGGAACATTGTTCAAGCTATGCCTATGAAACATGAGGAACAAATAAATTGGGTAGAACGACAATACGATACCACTAATACGATATGGGTAGCAGGAGGGCAGACAACAGCAGTCATTAAAGATGGTATATTAAAAATGGCTGGGCGCAATGACTTCGGACAAGTTGGAAAAAAGGAAAATATGGTATATAAAGAGTTACAGACGATAGATCTGTCCAATGTTAAACAAGTTGTTCCAACTATGTATACCACATTTGCTCTAACAGAAGATGGAACGCTTTATGGATGGGGCTATAATGGATATGGTCTTTTTCTTGATGGATCACGTAAAAATAGTGATGCTCCTAGGCTGATTATGAAGGATGTAGCTTCTGTTGCTGCATCTAAATTTGGCTCAAACAATGTTGCTGTAATAACCAAAAACGGCAAATTGCTAACCTGGGGAGAAAATCAATATGGACAAATTGGAGACGGAACAACAGAAACGCCAATGGAGCCAAAGGAAATTATGGGCAATGTAAAATCTGTGGCTGTTGGCTACAATTTTATGGCAGCAGTTAAGAATGATGGCTCTTTGTGGATGTGGGGAGATAATAAGCATGGACAACTTACGTCTGTTATAGCTGGAGAATATTCTTCAACTCCAACAAGAATATTAGAAGATGTGGATAGTATAGATGTTGGATTGCTACATGTCTTGGCCTTAAAGGATAATGGAAGTGTATGGGCGTGGGGATGTAACAGGTATTCTAGATTTCATGCTAATTCTGAGTTTAAAAGCCATGTAGACATTAACGTACCTACTGAAATTTTGAAAGGAAGACCAAAGGTTGAACTAATCTCTTTAGATTTGCCGCAGTCTGATTTAGTAATGCGTGTTGGTGAAGAATGTTTGATATTCGCTAAGCCTAACCCAGTTAGTGCTGCATATGAACAATGGGAATGGACATCAGAGAATGAAGATATAGCCGATGTAACAGAGCGTGGAATAGTATCTGCTTTGAAAGAGGGAAAGACAAAAATTACCTTGTCGTCAGACAATGGGGTCTGTAAAACAATAAATGTATCGGTAGATAATTCGACAGGAATTGTCTCGCCATCTAAAGAGACGAAACCATATGATATATACGATATTAGTGGACGTAAAGTTAAGACGAAAGCAACATCAACTCAAGGCTTGAAACATGGCATATACATAATTGATGGCAAAAAAGTTATAAAATAGAATCTTTGTTTTGGGGTTGCAAGCATGTTATTGACATGCTTGCAGCCTTTTCTAATTATACTGGGATGAAAAACTAACATGTATAAATTTGATACTATATGATTTTCCCCATCACTTTGTAGGGATTTTCCACCTTGCTATCTCGGAGAATCTTTATATTTTTGCAGCATGAAATCGCTAGGAAGCGACGCGAGATTAGTAAAATGACAATTAGTAATGCTTAAAGAATGACGATTATGAAAAAAGTGATTTTTGGTTTGGTGGCACTGCTCATAGCTACTCTGCCTACTTCGGCTCAAAACTATAAGGACAGCAGATATTATAACCAGCGTACGGGGCATCTGGACTACAATAAGCGAAATGGATGGAATGGTGATAGGGGATTTAGTAGAAATGACAACTACTTCGGATTCCGTATCGGACCTGCATTCTCCTATGTGAACTCGGACGACTCCCGACTGGATGGCGGTAAATGGCTGACGGGACTCAATGTGGGCGTAGTGGCTGGCATCTCGCTCACCGACCAGCAACCTCTCTATCTGGAAACAGGACTCTCGTATACTGAAAAGGGTGGCAAGAAAAATCTCTCCACTGGCAAGAAGATGACTTATGATCTCAACTACCTGGAGATACCGCTGGTGTTGAAGTATCAATATCATGTGGACCCTCACTTCTCTATCCAGCCTATGGTGGGCGGATATTTTGCTGTGGGAGTTGGTGGCAAGATCAAAAACTTTGAGGACCGTGAGGCGCAAAACTCTTTCTCTGGCAGCAATTTCCGACGCACAGACGCTGGACTGCGACTGGGATGCGGCATCGGGTATGATATGTTTTATGCCGACCTGACCTATGACATCGGTCTTGCCAATATCTGCCACGATACCTTTGATACCTCTCACAATGGAGCTTTGATGCTCAACGTGGGTGTCAACTTCTAAGATCATCTAAGCTATTGATAACCATCAGAGTATATTCTCTGATGGTTTTTTCTTTTAATTCCTGGATATGCTCGGGAGCCAAGGCTTGCAGTGGCTCTAGGCAGTCTAGTTGGAGCATCGTGGCGATGGGGAGAAGCTTGTGGGCTGCCATGCCTATGGCTGAGGTGTTGAGCGATGGAGCGGTTAAGGCTGTTTTCAGTGTAGACTCGTAATGGCTCATTTCTTCCTTCACCGTCTGTATGAGTTCGGCTTCTGCCTCTGGGTCATCGCCGGCAAAGGCGAGGAACGGGGCAAAGAGAGATTGCTTCGCTTTGCTCTCGTTCTCAGTGACTTGCTGATTGCTTGCTTTGCTAACTCCCAATATCTCTTGCAGCTTTTCTATGCGGAATGGCTTGAAGAGGCAATTGTCGAAGCCTGCTTTCTGGAGCTCTTCTAGGATGCTAGAGTCGTGGGCTGTCATCGCCACAACCTTCATCTGGGAGTGGTTGATGTGGCGGATGAAGTCCATGCCGTTCATTTCTGGCATCTCGATGTCTAGCAGCATCAGCGATGGCTGCTCATCATGGAGCAGGGTGAGGGCTTCGGACACGTGGAGGCAAACGAATACCTGCCAGGTATCGCCTATTATTCGGTGAAGCATCTCTTGCAAAAGTTGCAGTTGCAGCTTGTCATCATCAAGGATGAGTAGCTTGTTGTTCCTGAAACTCAATGGCTTGTTCTCTACCTCGTTCGTGTCTTTGGGCTGAAGTTGAGCTCCTTTTTCGGGTTTCTTGTCAGTATCGGCTGCCTTCTTGATTGGCAGGATAACAGTAAATTTTGAACCTTTCCCCACTACTGATTCCACTTGGATATTGCCACCCAGCAGGCTTATCAGCTCATGTGTGATGGAGAGTCCCAAGCCAGTGCCCTCTATGCCTTGCGCACTCTTTAGGCGGGTGAATGCTTGGAAAATCTTCTGTGTTTCTTCGGCGGTCATTCCCTTGCCCGTATCTGCTACGCTGAGAATGAGCTGGTTATTCCAAGATGCTGTTACCAGAATGCTGCCGTGGTCTGTATATTTGATGGCATTGCTGAGCAAGTTGTTAATAATCTGGTGGATACGGAAAGCATCTCCTAGATAGAATGTCTCTCTATCAGGAGTATGATCTGTTATGTCACAATTTATAGTCAGCCCCTTTTGGTGGGCTTGCAGGCTAAATTCTTCTACGCTCTGTTGGATCAGAAGAGCAGGGCTGAAGCGCTCGGAATGTATCTGTATCTGCTTGTTCTCCAACTGGTGGTAGTCTAGGAGTGAGGCCACGAGTTGGGAGAGATGTGTGGCGGAATGCTTCATGTTGTTGAGGCATTGGATGGCTCTTTCGCCTTTCACATCTTCCTTGAGCAGATCGATGAAGCCTGAGATGGAAGCTGCTGGGGCTTTGATGTCGTGGGTGATGGTCAGGAGCAGTCGTTCTCTCTGCTTCATCACTCTCTGTATCTCTTCGTTGGCAGCCTTGATTTCTTCGTTGGCTTCTTCCAAGTTCTCTCGATAGAGTCGTTCTTTCTTGCTGTCTTGCCAGATGTAAGTGAAGAGGATGAGCACGGCTACGATGGCGATGATGGCTAGCAATTCTATCTGCCATAAGAGATGCTGGCGGGCTTGCATAGCTTGGTTGATAGACTTTTGCATCTCGCTTCTTTCTCTCTGGTGGATGTCGTTGAGTTGCTGGGCGGAGCGCAGGGCTAGCTGGGCGTTTGCCATCTGGAGGTCTCTCATCTCTCGCGAAACGGCTTGCGCTTTATCTTGGTGCGCTGATTTCTCTTTCTTGTCAATCTGCTCTAGAATATCCGCAACGTTTTCTGCTACATTGACAGGGGTGATGGTATCTATTACAGCGTGATTGCTGTCGCGATGAACGCTCAGGGTTTCGGCATGCTCTTTCTTGAAGGCATCGGCTAGGCGACGGAAAAATCCCCTCTTCGACTTGGTGATTTCTACTGTAGTGCGCTGTGCCTCATGCGTTTTTGCTACTTTCTGATGCACCACTACCGAGTCTTTGCCATTGTTTAGTTCGGTCATCTTCTGCTTCAGGTAGCTTTTGGGATCTTTCTCATTGAGCACATCAGAGAGTCCATGTAGGCTGTTTTGCTCTTCCTTCAGCAGGGCGGTCATCGTGCTGTCGGCTTTCTCTCGTTTTTGGATATATTCTTGAGAGGCTTGGTTGATGGTGAGGATGCTCTGGGTGTTGGTGTACACCAGCCAGATGGCCGCAACGAGTACCACGACTACCGCTGCATAGCCGAGTGCCACTTTGAGAGGAAGATTATTCTTTGCCATATATCTTATTCGTTTACTTCTTTATACCTTATTATATATATAGGATGCTTACGGCTGCAAAATTACAAAAAAATAATGGAAATAAGGAGCGCATAGGGTGGAAAATGAAAATACCAGCCCTCGTTTGATAGAAGGCTGGTATTTCAAAGCGACGCGTTTTTTACTGTTTTCTTGTAGATGATTTACTCTGCTGTAGCAGTTGGATTAACTGATGTAGAGTCGGCTACAGGTGCCTCTTCCATGCTGAGAGTAGAGTCTGTAGATACTGTGCTGTCTGCTGGAGCTACTGAGTCTACAGGCTCTGCTGTTGTCATGTTTACCATCTTGTTAGCTGCGAATACGTTGCTAACTGAAACCATTGCTACTGCTGCGATAACTGCAAAAACTAACTTTTTCATAATCTTGTTATTTTTAAATTTGTGAATAAAATATTTTTTACTATCTAACCGAATCTCATGTCATTGACTGAGTTCGCTAAATAGTAAGACAATGGGTGTGCCAAAAACGTGTGAAAAGTTGTAATCGCTTGATTATAAGCTTATGACATAGTGTATGCCAAAAATGTGTATGTGTGGAAAGTGTGGAAAGAGTGTGGAATAATTCCCCAAAAAGTTGGGGAATTAGTTCTACACAGTATTGGGGAAGGCATGCCAATTGCAGCCTTACATCTCGTATTTCTTCATTTTATTGTAGAGCGTTTTGCGATCTACGCCCAGTAGTTGGGCTGCTTTGCTCTTGTTGCCATGGGTAGCTCTGAGAGCTGCTGCAATGCTGGCTTGTTCGTCTTGCTCGTTGTGAAGTGCCATGTTGCTTGGTGTTTCCATGTGTCCCATTACTTGGTTCAGTTCGTTGATGCCGATGTATTTCCCTTTGGTGAGCAGGGTGGCACGCTTCATCACATTGTTGAGTTCTCGCAGATTGCCTGGCCAGTCGTAGGAGGCTATTCGCTCTGACGCCTTGGCATCGAGCCCCAGTACATTTCTGTTGAGCTCTTCGTTGGCATGCTTGATAAATAGGTGGGCAAAGAGGAAGATGTCGGCACCTCTGTCCTTGAGCTTAGGCATGAAGATGGTAAATTCATTGATGCGATGATAGAGATCTTCCCTAAACTTGCCTTCTGCTACGCTCTTTTGCAGGTTTTCATTGGTGGCGCATACCAGTCGGATATCAATGTCTATCTCTTGGGCGCTACCCAGTGGGCGAATCTTTCTTTCCTGCAAGGCACGGAGCAGTTGTACTTGTACCTCATAGTTCAAGTTGCCCATCTCATCAAGAAACAAAGTGCCGCCATTAGCCATCTCGAAGGCGCCCTTCTTATCTTGTTCTGCACCCGTAAAAGCTCCTTTCTTATAGCCGAAAAATTCCGATGCCGCCACGTCTTTAGGTATGGCTCCACAGTCGAGTGCAAAGAATGGCTTGTCTTTTCTTGGGCTTAGTTCGTGTATTCTTCGGGCTACGTATTCTTTGCCCGTACCACTGTCTCCCAGTATCAGTACCGACATTGGGGTGGGTGCCACGAGCGAAACATAGCTATATAATTGTTTGGATACGTTGCTTTCTCCTTCTATATATTTAGGTGTAGCCGTATCTTCTGGCTTATCTTTTGAACTTTCAGCTTCCTGCTCAGCTGATGAGGTTGGTTCGCTTGTATGATTAGCCAAGGCTTCCTGAATCTTTTCTAGCAGAATTTCTGGATGGAAAGGTTTCGCTACATAGTCGGTGGCTCCTGATTTCATGGCAAGCACAGCGTTTTGCACCTCTGCATAGCTTGTCATCACGATGAATGGTATGCTGAGATGTTGCTGGTTGATTCTTTCCAAGAGTACCAGTCCGTTATGGTCGGGCAGGCGGAGATCGGAGAGAATAAGATTTATATTAGGATGTTCATCTAGAAATTTGCTTGCGGCATTGACTGATGTTACTTTCTCTACTTGGAATCCCTTTTTCTTGAGCCAAGTTTGTGTCATCAGTCCGAATGTGATGTCGTCCTCTACAATCAAAATGTTTGCCATTGTCTTATTTTCATTTAATTTCAATTACAAAGATACGAAAAAGCGACTGAAATGCTTTGATTCTTTACAATATTTAGTAAATTATAGACTCTGTTTAAGGGAAAAATAGGTGGCGAAATCTTGTTTTGGTAGAAAAAATATTATTTTTTCTTTTTCCTTGTAAAAAGGCAAAATTTGGACGATTTTTTTCTCGATTTACCTCATGATGAACGAAAATTCGTAGGAAAGAAACTGTTTCATTCCTTAAATGAAACTATGTGAAAGATGCTGTTAATTAGGAAGATATGCTATTTTGTTAGTTTTTCTTTCTTTCTGGCAGTTTCCAATTGAAAGTGAAACAATCGTCTCGGAGTAAATTATGAAACCGAAGTCTTTTGGGTCGTTGAAAATGCGGAGAATAACGAAATTTACCACCCTAAAAGTGAATATTTACCCCTATACGTGTAATATTTCCTCTAATTTTGCACCCAGAAAACAACGAATAGATTAAAATTGTAGACTTATGATACAGGTAAATACAACTTCAGCAGATATGGCAAAATATACAGAAAATGTAAAGATCGCTCTTAAGAACGGTTGCCAATGGATACAACTTCGCTTGTCAGAGACATCTGACGCAGAGTTTGTCAATGTAGCTTCTTCTATTAAGGAGTTGTGTGATGAATATCACGCATACCTTATTATAGAGGATCATGTTCACTTGGTAAAGCAGGTGAAGGCTAATGGCGTACATTTGAGCAATGAGACCAATATCCCAGCAGCTCGCAAGGCTTTGGGTGCTCGTTACTTGATCTGTGTAGATGCCAATAGTAGCAAGGACGCACGTCGTTGCCATGCTATGGGTGCTGATTGCACCAATGGCGATGAGTTGGGGTATAAGATGTTTGAAATGGAAGTATCAGGTTCTCAGGAACTTGCTTACGCTTAAGGATTGCATATACAAACAGGATTGATTTTTTTATAGATAATTTGATTTAAGTTTTAGTGTTATATTTTAGTAAATTGGTATTTGGTTGATTTAAGGTCTAAAAGATAGTATTTTCAGTATTTAATAGGTATTTTAGATAGAATCAGGTGATTTTATAGGTCACTGATTGGGTATTTTATCATCTAGAAAGGTGCTTGTCGGGATGACAAGCACCTTTTCTTTTGTTATTTTTTCAAGAAAAACACGCTGTTCTTATATTTTTGTTGTATCTTTGCAGTGTTTTATGCTTTTATTAGTAATCAGAACAAAGTAGAATGGCAGAATCATTAAAGGAAAAAACGGCAAAGGGGCTCTTTTGGGGAGCCATGAACAATGGAGCGATGCAACTCATCGGTCTCTTGTTTGGTATTGTGCTGGGACGACTGTTGAGTCCTAGCGATTATGGCATGATAGCCATGATAACCGTTTTCTCTTTGATAGCCAATGCTTTACAAAATTCTGGCTTTATCACGGCTATTACCAATCTGAAGGAACCAACGGACAATGACTACAACTCTGTGTTTTGGTTTAACATCACCGTGGGCAGTTTCCTCTATGTCGTGCTCTTTGTCTCTGCCCCTTGGATAGCTGATTATTATCATACGCCAGCCCTGATACCGCTTTGCCGCTATGCCTTCCTCTCGGTGTTGGTATCGAGTCTTTGCACAGCCCAGTCGGCTTACCTCTTCAAGAATATGATGGTGAAGCAGAAGGCGCAGGCTAGTATCATAGCTACTTTGTCATCCAGCATCGTGGGTGTGGCGATGGCTTTTGTGGGCTTTGCTTATTGGGCGTTAGCCACACAGACCTTGGTGTACAATATCGTGAATACCCTCTTGTTTTGGTATTATTCGCCTTGGAGGCCAAGCCTTCGATTCGATTTCGAACCAGTGAAACGTATGTTCCGATTCAGTTGCAAGTTGCTTGCCACCACCATCACTACACATATTAATAATAATGTGCTCAATATCTTGCTGGGTCACTACTTTACGGCGCATGATACGGGTAATTACAACCAAGCTTCGCAGTGGAACTTCAAGGCTTATTATGTGATACAAGGTATGATCGACTCGGTGGCGCAGCCTGTATTGGTGAGTCTTAGAGAGCAGAAGGACCGCCAGTTGGAGGCATTGCGCAAGTTGATTCGCTTCACGGCGTTCATCTCCTTCCCCCTGATGTTTGGCTTTGGCATGGTGGCTCGTGAATTTATCGTGCTTGCCATCACCGACAAGTGGTTGGCTAGTGCCGAACTCTTGCAGATTCTTTGCATTAGCGGTGCGGTGATACCGATGTGCCAGTTGATGTCTAGCTTGATCGTGAGCAATGGCAAGAGTGGCACCTTCTTCTGGGTTACTTTCTCTTTGGGTATCGTGCAAATCGTCACAATGGCACTCATCTGGCATTGGGGCATCCGCAATATGGTCATTGTCTATGTGGGGCTCAACCTGATATGGCTCTTCGTATGGCAACATTTTGTCAATCGTCTCATTGGCTATCGAGTGTGGATGTTCTTAAAAGACATCCTGCCATTTGCACTTTCTGCCCTAGGCGTGATGGTAGCTACTTATCTTGCCACCATGAGTATCCGTAACTTGGTGTTGCTTTTGCTCTGTCGCATTGCCATGGCAGTGGTGCTTTATTATCTGGTGATGAGAGTGGCTGGAGCAGCGATATTGAAGGAATGTATGGGTTTTGTGAAACGTAAATTGGGAAAATGATGAATACAGAAAAGACCGTCTCCATTATCATGGGAACTTATAATGGCGCTAAATACATCCGCGAGCAATTGGATTCCATTCTTGCCCAGACCTATCCCCTGAAGGAAATCATCATTCAGGACGATGGTTCTACGGATGATACCATCGCCATCTGTCAGGCGTATCAAGAGAAATATCCGATTGTGCATTTCTCCAGGAATGAGCACAATCTGGGATTCAATGCCAACTTTAAGTCGGCTGCTATGAAGGCAACGGGCGATTTCGTGGCTTTCAGCGACCAAGACGATGTGTGGTTTCCCACCAAGATAGAGAAGCAAGTGGCAGCCATCGGCAATCATGATATCTGCTTCTCCACTCATCTGCGAGGGGCTGATATGGAACATACCCATCTGGTGAATCCCCAATACTCGCTGGAGGCATTGCTCTTCTGTGGTTTTGCAGGCCATACCATGCTCTTGCGTAGAGAGTTTATCCAGACCGATGAGTATTGGTTGCCTAAGATGATGTATGATTGGAGCCTTGCCATCTGTGCCCAACTGCATGGAGGCATCGTGATGGTGGACGAACCGCTCAACTGGCATCGTACCAATTTGGCTTCGGCGTGCCATGAGGAGATGCGCAAGGCTGGCAAGAAGATAGATGCTCATCCCACCTATCAGCCTTATCTCTACGGTATCGCCAACTATCGCAGATTGCAAAAGTTGCCCAACTGGAAGATGCTCTATACCTATATATATAGAAACACGAGGGAGCCACGATTTGCCTTGGCACATCAGATGGCTCGCTACATGTTGCATCGCAACCTCTTGGCACTCTTCTGCTTGTGTTATCTCTGCCTGAAGCATGGTGACAAGATATACTATAGCAAGAACCAGAAGGGACTGATGGGCAAGGTGCGCTCGTTTTGCTATCCGCTGATATTTGCTTATCGCAATACGCAATACAGCCGAGAGTCATGATATGAATAAGATAATTTATTGAACAATAATAAGATACAGAGTTATGAACATAGCTTTATTGACAGCAGGAGGTGTGGGTAACCGCATGGGACAGGACATTCCCAAGCAGTTTATGACCATCGACAATGTGCCCGTTATCATCTATACGATGCAGGCTTTTCAGAATCATCCGCTGATAGACAATATCTGCGTGGTTTGTCTGAAGGGTTGGGAAGTGGTGCTACAGGCATACGCCAACCAGTTTAATATCACCAAGTTGAAGTGGATATTCGAGGGCGGCGACAGCAACCAGCACTCCATTCGCAATGGCTTGTGGGGGCTGCGAGATGCGGGATGCGACGAGGATGACATCATCTTGGTGCATGATGGTGTGCGCCCACTGGTGTCGGAGCGTATCATCACAGAGAACATAGAGAAATGCAAGAAGTATGGCTATGCCATCACGGGCATGATATGCAAGGAGGCTATCATGCAGAAGGTGGGCGACTGTGTGGAGAACATCGAGATACCTCGTGAGCGATTGGTGCGAACCCAGACTCCGCATACCTATCCCCTCGGCACATTGCTCAAGACACATGAGAAGGCTGATGCCAAAGACATTGATGGCACCGTGGCTTCATGTACCTTGATGGCAGAGTTGGGAGTAACCGAACAGCATTTGGTGATGGGATCGGAGAAGAATGGCTTGAAGCTGACTCAGACGGAGGATGTGGAGCTATTTAAGGCTCTGAAGCATACTACCAAGGATGAATGGTTGAAGTAATAGAATACGAAATGAACGCATATATAGAAGATGTAAAGCGAGCTGCGGAGGCTTTTTCTTTGCCTTGGCAAGAGCTTTCTGGCAAGAATATCTTGGTGCTGGGCGCTACGGGATTGATTGGTGGTTGCTTAGTAGACGTCCTGATGCAGCATTTGATGGCAGATGCTACTATGGATTATCACGTATATGCCGCAGGCAGGAATGTGGAGCGTGCCAACAAGCGTTTTGCACAGTATGTGGACAATGCACATTATCACTTTATCCACTTTGATGTAACGGCTCCGTTAGAGTCTGATATTCAGTCCCATTACATCGTGGATGCAGCAGGCGGTGCTTGTCCTCAACTTTATAGCCAAGACCCTGTGGGGGTGATGAAGTCGAATATCTTCGGTGTGGACAATCTCTTGCAGTTTGGCTTGTCGCATGGTTTGCAGAAGATGGTGTATGTATCTTCTGGCGAAGTATACGGCGAGGGCGATGGCAGGGAGTTTACGGAAGATTATAGCGGTTACATCAATCCTACCACCGTCAGGGCGTGTTATCCATCTGCCAAGCGTGCCACAGAAACCTTGTGCGTATGTTATGCCCAGCAGTATGGCTTGGAGGTATCCATTGCTCGTCCTTGTCATGTTTACGGTCCGTATTTCACGGAGAGTGACAATCGAGTTTATGCCCAGTTTATCCGCAATGTGCTCCGTGGTGAGGACATCGTGCTAAAGAGCAAAGGCGAGGCTTTCCGCTCTTGGACGTATGTGGTGGATTGTGCAATGGCACTTCTCTATATCCTCTTGAAGGGAGAGAATGGCAATGCCTACAACATAGCCAATGAGGAATCTAATGTGAATATCCGTACCTTGGCAGAACAAGTGGCTGAGATAGCAGGCAGAAAGGTAGTATTCGACATCCCCGATGATGCCAATCAGGGCAATACCACCCCGATTACCAAGGCGATATTCGCTACCAAGAAATTAGAAAGATTAGGTTGGAAGCCTCTCTTCTCATTGAAGGAAGGGCTAGAGCACACGATTACAGCTTTAAGAAAATAATGCTGGGAGGGCAGGTTTGTTACCTGCCCAATTACCAAGAATGTCTATTATCGCAAAAACATTTCTCCCCATTGGGCAGGTAACAAACCTGCCCTCCCAGTTATTTCTTGACCAGTTCCGGCAGGATGAAGATGGAGTGAAACTCTCTCTTCTCTACTGGTGGTATCTGCATATAGTCGCCATAGAGGTCGGTGAGATAAGAATCCGGATTGCAAGGCGCAGGGAATTTCTTGCCCTCAAACTGGATGGTACCCAAAGGCTTTACTGCCTTCTTGTCAAATGAGATGCCACGACCATTGAGTATCGGAACATCCGAATAGCGAGTCTTCTTGCCAAAGAGATTTGCTATCTTCCACAAACCACTAAACAAACAATATTTCCCCCCGAAATAGAAGAACTCGGCGAAGGAGCGCAGCGAGTAAGTATGCTGATGGTGCAAGATGGAATAACTCTTGGAGATGCCACGAGTCAAAGTTTTGATCCAACGGCGAGAGATGTCGGGATAATCCACAAAAGGGAAGATGTCCACAAAGATGCCCTTCACGTAAGGGTGAGAGAAGTCATCCCCATTCTCTATATAGAGCGAGTTGCGGTCACGTATCTTCGTGATTGGTTCCTTGGATCCAGGATCGGTCTTGGGAGTCTGAAGAAAGAGCCATGCTGGCAATTCCTTTGGAGCAATCTCCTCAAATCTCTTCTCGTCTTCCAAGCTCATGCCGATGTCAATGTCATCATCCCAAGGGATAAAACCGCCATGGCGCACGGCTCCCAGCAGGCTGCCTCCATCGAGCCAATACTCGATGTGGTGGCGCTTGCATATCTTGTCTATTTCCTCTAGAATAGCCAACTGCTTGAGTTGGCAGGTTCTGAGGTGCTGCTTGCTATATTCCTTGATATTCTCGTAAAAATCCATTTTTCTAAAACTCTTAATTCTAATAAACTCCAAACTCCTAACTCCAAACTCCAAACTCCTAACTTAAAGAAAGTGTGTAACGATGAGCGTGCCATTATATGCCCAGAAGTAGATGGTGAGCAAGAGGGTGATGACTCTCATCGACATTGCCATCTTGCCTGATGCATTCTTGAAGGCGAATGCCATGCTGAATGGGATGATAAACATCCAGTGGGCTGCCATGATGTATACCTCGTTGAGCCCGAACCCCAGTCCTAAGTGCAGGAACATATCAAAAGCCACACAGCTCATCACCATCCAGAAGAAGCGAGAGTGGCGGCTATAGAAGATGCCCAATGCAAATAGCAACATCACCATTGCCTCGAAGACATAACTGATAGGCCAATCGTATCGGATGAAGGTAGGACGAGACACGCTCAAGTCTTTTAGTAAGTCCTTCTGATGCAACTGAATGCCTTCGCCGAAGAGGTTCTCTACGATGGATTCTCCTCTAGGAGTAGACACATCTGTCCATCTCAGGAAAGGCATGTCTGATACCGACTTGCCTCTGTGGGCATCCATCCAGGCATCGTGAACCTTATTCTTTTGGGCGATGTCTGGTCGTTTCGGCATCATCTTTTTCTCTATCTGCTTACCCTTCTCCTGCTGTGGCTTCACGATATATTCATTCTGATAATAGAAGAAACCGCCCATGATGATGAGAGGCACGATGAAGGAGATGGCGAAGAACTTAGGTTGGAATACCTTCTTGCCATTATTGAAGAGTGCCATGATGCCCGTCTTCACACTATTGCTCAGCGATATACCTGCTGTACAAAGGAAGAGGAGGCTAGTCTGCCATGCCTTCAACGCCTTGCCTTGCTGCATGTTGGAGCCCACGATGTAGATGCTCGCCAAGAGGCAAAGCATGGAGAAGCAGAAATGGTCGGGCACCATCGTGGTGAGCATGATGCTGGCAAAGGAGAAGAAGAATGCCGTGAGAATATGGGCATCCAGCTTGTTTGCCGAGCAGATCTCTCGGCAGATGCGATAGAAAAATACCGCCGAGTAGGTGGCACTCACCACGAGCATCACCGCCATGATATAGGTGGCGCAGTTGCGGTGCGTCCACCCCATGAGCCATTCATTGAGCCAACTGCCCGGATAGAGGAGCCAGCTGAAGAGCGGATGGCGTGACAATTCGTAATATATCTTCTCGTTGGAGAGGAAAATATAGGAATAGGCATCGAAGCCCGAAACCGTGAAATGCTTATAGAAGATGCTCCAGAACCCACCCTTTGCCGCCTTGAAGAAACTGGCGGGATAGGAATGGATGAGCACCGCATTCAGGGCTGAGAATACCAGCATCGAGACGATAGCGAGGATGCTTTCTTCTTTCTTAATTTTAAATATATTCTTCATCTTTCTTTATTTTGAGTGCAAAATTAATAAAATATTCCGTATAAGTGAACCTAAAACGATGGAAAATGCGCAAATTGCTTTGGATTTAGGAAAAGTTTTGCTAACTTTGCCCGAAAAAAGATAATATATGACGCAAGATAAGAAGACGGTATCGGTGGTGATGTGTACCTATAATGGTGGAAAATATATCAAGGAACAGCTTGACTCCATCGTGCAGCAAACGTATCAGCCCTGTGAAATCATCATTCAGGACGATGGTTCCACGGATGATACGATGGACATCGTTCGCCAGTATGCCAAGCAATACCCCATCATCCGTATCACGCAGAATGAACTGGGCAAGGGTATCAATAACAATTTCTTCAGTGCCATCCGCAAGGCGCAGGGCGAATATGTTGCCATCAGCGACCAAGACGACATCTGGAAACTGGATAAGATAGAGGTGATGCTCCAGGCCATCGGCGACAAGATGATGTGCGTAGGCCGCTCCGTACCTTTCTATGACGAGGGCGACAAACGAGTGAACGTACACTACGACGAGCGCAAGCCCAACTGCAACATCGTGCGTATGATGTATGCCTCGATGCCAGGTCATTGCACCCTCTTCCGCAGAGAACTCCTGGAACATCTGCCTAGCCATCTGGAGACTCGCCCCATCTATACCCACACTTGGTATGACGTGATCTTGGGACAGACGGCAGCAGCTTTGGATAGCATCGTCTTGCTGGATAGGGTGATTACCATGCAGCGCCGACATGTGGATGCGGCATCCTATAAGGATGTGGATACCAAGCGACTGCGCGGTATGGGCAATGGCGCCTACATCGTATGGTGGGGCATCAAGAATTATCATCGAGTAAAACCGCTGATGGCTAAGCATTTCAGTGTGAGGGGTGGATTCTTGGAGAGCATACAGAGCGATGCGCCTATCTACAAGGATGCCGTCCGATTGATGCGCTGCGAGAGCAAGCAGGGCTTGTGGGCTTTCTTGGGATTGGTGAGATGGTATGTGAAGTATCGCCACGTGATGTTCTATACCTACGAGAATGATCCTGTGGCTCTGGTGCGTGCCGTGCTCAATCCGTTTATGCAAGTATATAATTATCGTTATCTTCTGAACAAGAAATAGGAATATTTTTTTCCAATATATAAAAAGAAATATGAAACAGCCAGCTAAGATAGATGTTGCCGTATTGATGTTGTTCTTCAATAGGCCCGACCATTTCCAAAAGGTGTTCGACGAGGTGAAGAAGGCTCGTCCTGCCAAGTTGTTCCTCTATCAGGATGGACCTCGTGGCGAGCGAGATATGCCGGGCGTGGAGGCATGCCGACAGATAGCCAGTGATGAGAACATCGACTGGGAGTGTGAGGTGCATCGTGCTTACCAGACCAAAAACCAAGGTTGCGATCCTTCGGAATATTTATCTCAGAAGTGGGCTTTCTCTATGGTGGATAAGTGCATCGTTCTGGAGGATGACGATGTGCCATCGCAGTCGTTCTTCTCTTTCTGTAAGGAGATGCTCGATCGCTATGAGCATGATGAGCGCATAGCCATGATAGCTGGTTTTAATGAGGATGAGGTGTCGGCTGATTGCGAAGATAGCTACTTCTTTACCTCCGTGTTTAGCATCTGGGGCTGGGCTTCCTGGCGCAGAGTGGTAGACAAGTGGGAGGGCGACTATGCCTTCTTGCAGGATAAGAAGGCGATGCAAACTTTGCGCCGTCTGTGCAAGCAGCGTGGCTATCGTAATGATTTTGAGCGGATGTGCCGAGAGCATCAGCAGAGTGGCAAGGAGTATTATGAGAGCATCTTCTGGGCTTCCATGCTGTTGCAGTCGGGCTTAGCCATCATGCCAACGAAGAATCTCATCAACAATCTGGGTCTCTCAGAAGACTCCACCCATTTCTCTGGCAGCATGAAGACCACCCCACGTGGTTATCGCCGTATCTTTACGATGGGTCGCCATGAGTTGGATTTCCCGCTGAAGCATCCTCGTTATGTCATAGAGAATGTGGAATATAAGGAGCGGGTATACAAGAATCATGCTTGGGGACACCCTGGCATCAAGGTGACTCGCTCGCTGGAAGAACTCATCCTCAACCTGAAGTATGGCAACTTCAAGATTATCACCAAGGCTATCCGCCGAAGGATTAATAAATGGTTGGGAAGAGACAGACACGTTTGATAATTAAGAATTAATAAAGCGCCATGCTTTTCATTGATAGATGATGAAAAGCATGGCGCTTCTTTATGCTAGATACTTGAAGATGAGGTTGCTGTTATATACCAATAGATAGAGTGCCAATACCCAGACGAGCAGGGCTACATAGCCCTTGCCTCGGCTCGGCATACCCTTCCATACGAAGGCGATGGCGATAGGCACGGCGTATATCCAGTGGGCTGTCATGATGTATACCTCGTTGATGCCGAAGCCCAAGCCGATGTGGAGCAGCATATCGAGCGCAAAGTAAGACATCACGAGCCAAAGGAACTTGCTCTTCCTGCCCATGATGATGCCCAGCACGAAGAGGATGCCAATGATTGCCTCCACGGCGTAGTTCTCCCAATGGCGATATTTCACGATCATCGGGCGATGGCGCAATTCATCTTCCAAGAGATGGTCTTGGTGCAACTGGATGCCTTCGCCAAAGAGATTCTCCACGATGCTGGCTCCTCGCTGTGTGGTAGCATCGCTCCAACCCATGAACTCACCCGACATGAATGGATGGCCCACTTTTCTTACGGCTTTTTTCTTGACGGGCTTGGCTACTTGGTCTTTTGCTTGATGAGCTGTATCATGGAGGGCTAGCAGTTGCTTTTGTTTTTGCTGTTTGGCTTTCCTCTGGGCTCTCATCTCCTTCTTCTGCATCTCCTTAGGCCATACGAAGGTCTTGTATTCCCATCTACAGAAACCCCACAATAGGGCGGCAGGCAGGATGACCGCAAGCAGCAGATGCTTAGGACGGAAGAAACCCTTGCCATTGACGAAGAGGGCGGAGAAGAATATCTTCAAACCGTTATTGAGTGAGGTGCCCGCAGTGAGCAGGAAGTAGAGGATGCTCTGCCATATCTTGAAGGGGTGATGGTTCTTCATTCTGCGCCCAGAGATGTAGAGAGCAAGGATGAGCAGGAACATCGAGATGACGAAGTGGTCGGGTACGATGCTCGTTACCAGCACATAGCCGATGCTGAGGAAGAAAAGCGTAAAGATGTGGGCTGCCCACTGGCTCAGTTCGATGACCTCTCGGAAGATGCGATACATGAAGATGCAGGAGTAGAAGGCGCAGAACAGCTGCATTGCCACGGCGATGAAGAGGGCGCAGTTAAGGCCTGTTATCTCCATCAATCCCATATTGATGAGGTATGGGATGTACATGTAGAATGCCAGGAGTGGGTGACGATATACATTATAAGATGTCTCCCAGTTGCTCAGCACGTAATAGGTGAGTGGGTCGAAGCCTGAGATGTGGAAGTTCTTGATGAATGTTCCGTAGTAATGGTCGCTGATAGGGGTGAAAAGGTCGTAATAATGGCATATCACCAAGCCATTGAGCACGGCAAGTACCAAGAAGATGAAGGCGGCTAGCCATCTCTCCTCTTTCTTGATCTGGAATATATGGAATATCTTTTTCATTGTCTATGATGTTATTTTTTGAGGAAAAATCTTACAAGCAAGAAGTTGATGGGGATGCAGATGCAGAGCGTAGGTATCATAGCCCACTGTTTCAGCATACCCAAGCCTACGAAGAGATTGAGGCAGAGGGTCTGCATGGAGTAATTCACCACGTGGGATAGAGTGAAACCCGCACCGCGTTTGGCATTCGCTTTCACCTTGAAGGTATATCGGGTGCTGGCGATGAAATTGAAGATGAAGCTCACCACATAGGCGATGGTATTGGAGGTGGTAGCCAAGGTGTGGTCGCCCATCTTTGGAATGAAGTGTGCCAATACGGGCATCATGGCTAGATAGATGACGTATTGTAGCACGGTGGCTAGTCCGCCCACGATGCCGAATCTCACCACTTCGCCCAGTTTCTGGCGCTTGGCTTCGTCCATATTGTTTATCTTTTGCTTGATGTTCATTGTCTTTCTTTTTCTTTAGTTTTATCTCAATATCTTTTCTTTGCCGAAAATCAATGCCGTATGGGTCATCTCCATCAGTTTGGCGATACCGATGCTGCCCACAATGGCTAGTACCACGGTGAAGAGGGCAAATGCTATCTCCGATGAATCCCAACCGAAGAGGGGGTGATAGAACTTGGCTGCCATCGTGAAGATGGGGTGAAAGAGATAGATGGGCAGCGTATTGCGCCCTATATATAATAAGGTGGAGTCTATCTTGCCCAGTTTGAAGACTGATAACGTACCGCGCACCCACATCAGCGTGGAGATGCAGCACCAGCAAGAGAAGATGACGGCAATGTATGCCCAGTTATACCTATCCTCTTTCAGCAAGATGACAGCCCATAGCCAAATGGCAAGATAGGAAGGACGGAAGATCTTGCTAAATTCCGCCTTGCTCTGCCGGATGACCACTCCGATGAAATAGTATGCGGCAGCAGTGGTTGATAGGGCGGGAGTGAGCGATGCCAGTACCAGCATGAGGGCAAAGGCTACCAAGCTGTTGTGCTTGCAATGCTCTTGCCCACCCATTCTCATACCATCCCATCTGATGCATTTGAAGCTGAGATAATAGAGTGCCCCGCAGATAATCATTGTCTGGATAAACCAATATGGACCGATGGAGGTAACAAAGATTTTCTCGCATATCTGGCTGAAGGATAGCTCGGTAATGCCATCCCTAACGGGCATAAAATAGGAAAGCACGCTGAATCCCGTCACCATAATCACGTAGGGCAGGGCGAGACAGAGCAGATACTTGCCCATCTGCTTCCAAGACTTCTCTATATTCACTAGATAACCCGTGATTATCAGGAAGGTAGGCATCATAAACGACAAGATGCCAGCCTTGAGATGGGGGTAGGCATTGCCAAAACTCACGATATGAATCAATATCATGAGCATGATGAGTACGGCTCTGATGAAGTCGAGGTCTGTATTTCTTTGTATTTGCTTCATATCTTGTTCTTAATCTCTGAATGGCTTGTAGTGGCCCTTGCCGGCAAAGGCTAACATCTCCTTGTCGCCATGGCTGTCACCATAAGCTTCTATTTCGTATTGCTCTGGGGCATCTGGCAAAGCCTGGCAGATGCGGTTTACCTTCTCTGCACCATAGCAGTTCTTGGTCTTGAAACGACCGGTCAAGATGCCGCCTTCGTTTTCCACCTGGGTGCCCAATACCTGAATGCCGTCCAAACCGCGCACTTGGAAGAAGGGGCTCACCCAGTTGTCAATGCTGGCACTCACGATGAATACCTCAGCTCTTTCGTTGATGGCCTCATGCACTTTCTGAATGCCCTGCGGACGGAGCAAATGTTGCTTTTCTTCGGCAAACTCACGGCACAGGGCATCAAACTTCTCGATGCGCATACCAGCAAAGAGATAAGCGAAGATCTTCTGCTTTGCCTTCCAGTTGGGATAAAGATGGAGTTTCATCAGTACCAACAGTGGGCTATACATCAAGAATGTCATCCAGAAGCGACCATTGCCCTTGGCGTATTTGATAAATTCGAGCAAAGTATCGCTCGTGGTCAATGTCCCGTCGAAATCAAAACAATATAGTTTTTTCATGCCTTATACGATGTAAATGAGGAATAGAAATGAGAGCAACCAAGCCAGCACGATAAACTGGGTGATGCGGTCGCGGAGGATAATCTTCGTTGGGTCACCGCTCTGCTCATCCACTACGGCTATCTGGATGTAGCGGAGCAGGCCCACCAATACGAATACACTCGTCAGATAGAGATTCTCTGTATGGAAATTCTCGATGACCTCAGGGCTCACGGTATACATGATGTAGCACACCAGCGTAACCGAGGCTGTGATGGTGATAGCCTGGTTGATGAAGGTGAGATTGTAGCGAATGGTGTTCTTACGAGGAGCCTCGCCCGTCTTCTCCATTCTCACCACATCGTCTCGGCGCTTGGCAAAACTCATGAAGAGCGTGATGAGGAAGGTCATCAGTACAATCCATTTACTTAGCATGATATGCGTAGACACACCTCCTGCCAACAAGCGGAGTACAAATCCGAATGCCACCACGCATACATCGATGATGGCATACTGCTTCAGTTTGGCGCAATAGCCCAGGTTCAGAAGCCAGTAGAAGGCGATGATGCCGATGGCCTCCAGCGACCCCAGCAGGCAGCAAATGCCCATGGACAGGGCAAACGTGATGAGCATCAATGTGTAAGCCTGCTTGATACTCACCGCTCCCGATGCTATCGGACGATGGCACTTCACTGGGTGGCGGCGGTCAGCCTCCACATCAAAGATGTCGTTGAAGCAATAGATGCTTGATGCAGCAAAGCTAAAGGCGAAGAATGTTACCAGTCCTGCCACCAAGGCATCGACATGGAAAAGGGCCCCGCCAAAGAATAATGGCACGAACACGAATCCATTCTTGATCCATTGTTTCGGGCGAATGAGGCGCATCAAAGCCCCGAATCCCTTGCTATCTTTCATTTTATTCTCGTTCATATTGGATGTCATTTGATAATCTTAGATAATTCCTTGGATATCCAGCCTGCTATCTTGCTCAAGAGCCATGCCAATGGTAGGGTGATGGCGATGCAGACGAAGAAGGTGGCCCAATAGCCCCAATGCTCTCGCTCGATGTATTGCAGCACGAAATGGATGTGGATGAGGTAACACTCCAAGCTCAAGGCTCCCACAAACATAAAGCCCCGGTTGAACCAATGCGGCGTGCGGCGGAAGACGCGATTCAAGAGCAAGATGCTCGTGATGGTGAGCGGGATATAGAGCATGCGCTCCAGGAAGAGCGGAAACATGCCGTGCTTCTCCTGCTCCAGGAAGATACTAGCCAGGAGCGTCATCAGGAACATCAGCCACATCATCCAGATGGAGGCACCATCGAGCGTCTGCTTCTGCCTAACCATCTCGCCCATGTTGATGCCGATAAAGAAGATTGGCACTCGGCTCCAGAATATCTCCAGATGTCCCACGGCTTGGTGTATCGGCGTAACATATTCCACCAGTATGCACCACATGATCATCACCACGGGCAACCAGCGGTAGATGGGGTGCCGCTTGATGAGTTCCATATAGGCTGGGGCAAAGCAATAGAGCATCATCGTGGCAGGAATATACCAGAAGTTGAGCTCATCGTGCAGCCAGAATCCCCAGTTGATGCTGATTTCTCCGAAGAGATTGATCCAGTTCCATAGGCTTCCGCCATGAAACTGCGGGATATAGAAGAGGCAGGCGATGATGAGCCACGTAGGGTAGATACGCAGGTAACGGCGGATGAAGAAGTGCCTAGCCGAGGGCGTCTTCATCCACGAAAACCACAAGCCGATGCCGCTGAGGAATAGAAACATATCCACGCCCACATTGCCCATGCGGCGCAATCCGTAGAACATATCGTCCCTTGGCAGTGCCACATGGAAGAGGATGATGAAGAGCATCGCCGTCCCCATCAACTCGCCTCTGAATCGGCTAATATTCGCCAGTTCTATATCTTTTATCTTGTACATGTTGCTGGTTTATTTATATACTTAGATGCAAAAGTACACAAAAAAAACGATATTACGATAGAAAAAGCCTAATTTTCTTATTGGAAATTGTAATCATACCAAACTATACGGTTGGCTATCCGCAAGAAATACTGGGTGAGGAGGGAGAAAATGCTATGAGAAGAGGGTGAAGATAATAGGTGAGGAATAGTATTTCACCCTCTATTCTTAGTTCTTTCTCCCCTTATTGTTAGTATCTTCCTCCTGTTTTAGTACTTCGGATTCGGAATTTTCTTCATTAGTTGGGTGAAGAGCCAAGCTAAGCAGATGCTGGCAATGATGTAAAGCAATAAGCCGGCATAGATGTCGCCACGGCGGCTGATAGGGATGAATATCTTTCTAGCCACTGGATGGATGATGAAGAGAGCGGCAGATATGCTGCCCATCCATGCCAATACCTTGTAGATGCCTGAGAGCCACGGCGTATCTTCTAGTATCTCGGCTAATAAGACACACAGCAGGCAGATGAAGAAAGGCACGAAGGTCCAGCCCAACATGCTGCCGCTGAGACTGAAAATGAGCGAGAGGCAGAAGATGCAACCGAAGACATTGGTTACAGGAGAATGGAAAGTCATCAATACCTTCTCACCATAGCGGGCATAGAGAATGCCGAGGCCGAATGGCAGCATACCGCCCATGAAATTGTAGCGGTAGCGGTTCATCGCCTCACTCTCAGGATTGTCGAATCCCAACACCAGCTGGATGGCTATGCATATCGCCATCAGCGTAACGGTATATCCCCAATGGCGGCGGTAGATGAAGAGACGATACACGATGTAGAGCTGCAACATCAAACCGAAGAACCAATAAGGACCTGGCCAAATGATGCGGTCGGGATCGGGCAATACATTATTAAACATGCCCAGCATTGCCACGATGTCAAGGGCATCATAATGGTGAGCCCCCGGCGTGATGAAATCGAGCATGGTGAAGGCGGCGAATCCCACAATCATCATCTTGAAGAGCTTCAGGTAATGATAACGGATGAAGCGCAGCGGCTCTCGCCAATTGAACAGGCTCTTGCCCGAGATGCTAAACTGCTGGCTGGATGAGGCAAGACGAGGACCTGCCTCATACTTCATCACCAAGCCGTAGGCACTGAGGAAGAGGAATACAGGCACTCCGTAATGACCGAAGAATGACAGCAAGTGGATGGGCAGATTCAGATCTGGATGCTGCCATACCTGCCATAGCCAGTCTACATTGTGCTGGAAGTACTGATACTCGTTCTCCTTGACGATGGGACCGAGCCAGTGGCAATAATTGTGCAAGAAGATGCCGATGATGGCTAAGCCTCTCAGGGCATTGCACGCAGGGCGGGATAGGGTGTTTTCTCTCATTTTTTCTTGTTTCCTTTCTTCTTTTTATTCTTCTTTGTTTGTGCTTCCTTTGCTTTCTCTTTGGCGATATGCTCGTCACGGAGCTTGTCGTAATCGGCAGAGTTCTTCAGAATGCGAGGACGCATCTCATTATATTTCGGGCTCAGGATGTTGTACTCCTCTCTATAGGTAGGAGTCTCGATGCCAGCTAGATATAACAAGAGGTGAGGCAGGGCATCGGTCATATATCGCTTGTCCTTGGCTGCACGTATCTGGCGATAGATGTCGCGATGGGTGCGGATGTATTTCTGTGAGCAGTAGATCCAGAAAGGTATCTCAAACTCGTAGTGAGCCAGCGGCCAGTCTATCTGGGCGGAATGGTTGCGGCAGATGAAGCCTCGGTTCTCTTCATAGCATTCCTCGCCATGGTCGGGCACATAGATGACGATGGCGTTCTCATTGCGGAATCTATTGACTATCTGCGCCACGATGGAGTCGTTGTAGAGCGTGGCATTGTCGTAATAGCTCAATACCTTGCGCTGCTTGGTGCTCAGCTCTGGTCGCTTGTCCTCATAGCTGCTAGCCCAGAACTTGGCTTGGTTGGCACGATAGCGGAAGTTGTAGCTCACGTGCTGTCCCATCAGATGGAAGATGGTGAGATTGTGCTCTGTCCTGTATTGCTTCAAGCTGTCGTCGTAATCCTGCAAGAGCCCATCGTCCAGGTCGTGGAGCTGGGTGTTGCGGTGGTCGAACTGGAGTTTGCTCAGTTCTGGGTTGTTGAGGAAGAAACCGCCGCTGAAGTCATAGACAGCCTCCTTGGCTTGTGGCAAGAACTCGTTGGTGATGAAGGTGACGTTATAGCCCGCCTTGCGGAATATCTCAGGGAAGAGTGGATAGTCGCACCATTCTCCCTTCTCGCCCACCACATGGGTGGAGAGCATGTTCTTGAATACGAAACTGGTGAGATTCCAGCAGGTTACCACGTCGCTAAACTTGGTGAGCTTGCGGGTCTTCTCCAGTGCCACTTGGCGTGGGGTGGTCTCCATGAAGTAGCCATACTGCTGGGAGTGATGGCGACCAAAGCTCTCGCCGATAATCAGTACGATGTTAGGCGAACGATAGCTGCAACTATCCACCTTGACACTGTGGGCGGCACGGATGAGTTGGGTAATCTGGTGTGCCGCCAATTGGTTGGCGTAGATGCTGAAGTCGAGTCGATAGATAGGCAGATAGAGCACGGCATGGTCTTTCTCCGTCAAGGTATGCTCCACCTCGCCGATGGTCTTGCCCGTCATCAGCTTGTGGAACGCCGCCTTGTTGTGCCAAGAGGTGCAAAGTCCGGCAATGAACAGTGCCAGACAGAGAATGCCAAAGCTAGCTGGCATGGCTGCCGTCATACGAGGAATCGCCATGATGCGCTTCTTGATGGAGGCAAGCTCCAGGCAGGTTACGAGGAATACGTATACCTTGATGAGCTGGCGACGGAAGATGGCGATGAGCATCTGGATGAGTGCCAACAGCAATATCCAGCCCACACTGCTGAAGATGACCTCGGCAGAGATGAGGGCTGAGAGGAAGTTGCTAGCCTCCGAACTGTTGGTTTCGCCCACCAACATCAACATGGAAGGATTGAGCGTGGAGCCGAAATTCACAAAGCAATAAGTGTCGGCTGCCGCAGTGCTATATAATATAATGTATAGCAGGGCACGCAGGCAGAGGCGCACTTTTCTCGGAAACAGGGCGAGAATGGCACATAGGATATAGAGGTCGACAAAGAGTTCGAGAAACAGATTGTCGTACAATGCTCCATTAACAGGTGTCGTCACGAAGGAACTAATCATGCCCAGTAGATACATGAATACGAAGAAGTTGGCATTCCGACGGATAGGTGCGGAAGCCACGCTAAGACACTTTTTGATGATTTCTTTCCAACTCATTTCTTTCTATTGATGTTGTTGTTACTTATTGATTGAATATCGCCTGGTAGTTCTTGATGGCAAGCTGCTCGATGCTCTCTGGCACCATGCCCTGGATGCTCTCGCCTTTGGCGATGCGCTGGCGTATCTCGGTGCTACTGATGTTGAGCAGCGGAGTTTGCACGATGGTTACCCCTGCTGGTACCTCGCCTATGGCTGAGCCTTGACGTGGATAGACCACTATGGGGTAGTGGGCAAGAATGTCGTCATGATGATACCACTTGTCGAAAGCCGCCCAGTTGTCGCCTCCTATTAATAAGGTAAAGGCGATGTTGGGATAGTCTTGGCTCATAGCTTGCAGCGTGTGCCAGGTGTAGGAAGGCTTGGGCAGGTGAAACTCATAGTCGCATGCCTTCAGCCGTGGCTCGTCAGCGATGGCTAGCTGCACCATCTCCAGGCGCAGCTGGTCGCTGAGCAAGTCGGTGGCAGCCTTCTTGAAGGGATTCATGGGCGAAACCATGAACCACACCTCATCCAGTCCTGCCTTCTCACACAAGCTCTTGGCAAGGGCAATATGTCCCGTATGGATGGGGTTGAAACTCCCTCCGAATATTCCGACCTTCTTCATTATTCACTTAAGAACTTGCGTACCAGTTCGTAAACCTTTTGCTCTGCCTTCTCCAGGTCGTCATTGACCACGACGTGGTCGAACTGAGGAGCGAAGGTCAACTCATAGCTTGCCTTGGCAAGGCGCTGCTCGATGACCTCGGGGGCATCAGTGCCACGACCATTCAAGCGGCGGCGCAATTCCTCTACCGAAGGTGGCTGCACGAAGATGCTCAAGGCACGGTCGCCATAGAACTTCTTGATGTTGACACCGCCCTTCACGTCGACATCAAATATCACAGATTCTCCAGCAGCCAGCTGGTTCTCTACCTGCGATTTCAATGTGCCGTAGAATCGGTCTTGGTATACCTCCTCATACTCCAAGAACTCATCGGCATCTATCTTAGCCTTAAACTCCTCTGGAGAGAGAAAGAAATATTCCACACCATTCTGCTCTGTGCCACGAGGAGCACGAGAGGTGCAACTGATGGAAAAGGCAAGCTTCAACTCTGGATGCTCCTGCATCAACCAGTTGACGATGGTACTCTTACCACTGCCCGATGGGGCACTGAATATTAACAATCCGTTCTTCATTTTACTTTGAACTTTGAACTTTGAATATTGAACTTTGAACTTTATGATTAGTAAAGCAAATGAATTCTTCACTTTTCACTCTTCACTCTTCACTTTTCACTTTTCACTTTTTTAAAGTGCATTCAGCACCTGTTCCTTAATCTGCTCCAGCTCATCCTTCATCTTCACCACGATGTTCTGCATCTCAGCCTGGTTGCTCTTAGAACCGGTGGTGTTGATCTCACGTCCCATCTCCTGGGCGATGAAGCCGAGTTTCTTGCCTACGCCATGACCTTCCTCCTGCATGGTCTCACGGAAATACTTGAGGTGGTTGGCAAGGCGCTGCTTCTCCTCGCTGATGTCGAGCTTCTCGATATAGTAGATGAGTTCCTGCTCCAAGCGATTCTTGTCGTAGTCTACGTTAGGAATCTGCTGCAAGCCATTCACGATGTTCTGCTTGATCTTCTCCACACGAGATTTCTCGTAAGGTTCGATGCTGGCAAGGAGAGCCTGGATGTTGTCCACTTTCTCGGTAAACTTCTTCTGAAGGGCAGCTCCCTCCTGCTTGCGGAAGTCTACGAGATGGCTCACAGCCTCGCTGATGGCAGTTTTTGCCACTTTCCACTCCTCATCGCTCAGTTCTTCCACTTCTGTTCTTGTTGTAACATCAGGAAGACGCAACAAGGTGCCATACCAGTCAGTTGGCTCAGGAATACCCGTTTCTGCTGAGATTTTCTTGATTTGCTGGTAATAATTTTGTACAAGTGCTCCGTTGATAGGGGTAGCGTCAGTAGACGCATCTTTTTCTATCCAGATAGAGAAGTCAACCTTTCCTCTCTCCAGATTCTTAGCGATATACTGACGAATTTCCATCTCCTTCTCTCTGTAGAGTGGAGCGATACGAGTAGAGAGGTCGAGCGTCTTGCTGTTTAATGACTTTATCTCTACATTAATTTTCTTTGTTTTGTAGGCCGCGGTAGCTTTTCCGAAGCCTGTCATTGACTGTATCATATAATCTTTCACGTTAAATTTCTGCAAAAGTACAAAAAAAAGCGAGAAAATGATTAAATTTGCACCTTATTTAAGAATATATTTTTAAATTATGTCGTGTATATTGAATATTGAGACGAGCACGGACGTGTGCTCAGTGGCAATTAGTGATAGTGGACAGGTGATTTTTAACAAGGAAGATCACAGTGGTCCTAACCATGCTGTTAAGTTGGGTGTGTATGTAGATGAAGCGCTAAGTTTCCTCGATGCGCATGGCCTTCCTCTGGAGGCTGTGGCTGTAAGTTGTGGTCCTGGTTCCTATACCGGATTGCGCATCGGTGTGAGCATGGCGAAGGGCATCTGCTATGGTCGTGGTGTGAAACTCATCGCCGTGCCAACCCTGGAACTGATGGCAGTGCCTGTATTGCTAGGCGAACATCCTGAAGAGGAGAATGCCCTCATCGTACCTATGCTCGACGCCCGCCGCATGGAGGTTTATGCCGAAGTGTTCGACCGCGCCCTGAAGGTGGTTCGCCCTATCCAGGCTGACATCGTGGATGCAGATACCTATAAGGAGTATCTGGACAAGGGGGCTGTCTATTTCTTCGGAAATGGTGCAGAGAAGTGTATGGAGACCATCAATCATCCGAATGCACATCTCGTAAAAGGCATCGAACCGCTTGCCAAGAATATGGCGCCGCTCGCTGAAAAACGATTCGCAGAAGGCAGGTTTGAGGACGTGGCATATTTCGTGCCATTCTATCTCAAGGACTTTGTGGCAAAAATGCCAAAGAAACTTCTCTAAAAGATTAATTAAGTAAGTATGAATATTAAAGGTTTAGATTATAATACGCAGCGTGAGAAACTCATCCTGCCTGAGTATGGACGAGAGATACAGCAGATGGTGGACCATGCCGTCAGTCTGGAGGATCGTGCTGAGCGCCAGCGTTGTGCTGAGACCATCGTCAGCATCATGGGCAGAATGTTTCCTGAGGACAAGACCGTGGAGGAGAAAGACCGCAAGTTTTGGGACCACTTGGCCATCATGAGTGGTTTCCGCCTCGATGTGGACTATCCTTTTGATGTGACCCATGCTGCACAGATAGCCAAGAAGCCTGCTCCGATGGAATATCCGATGAAGAAGATTCCTGTACGTCATTATGGGGCTATGCTCTTCGATGTGTTTAAGAGACTCGAACAGATGGAGCATGGACTGGAGCGAGATGAACTGGTCAAGTTGACTGCCAATCAGATGCGCCGCAATCTGGTGCAGTGGAGTCATGGTTCTTCTGATGAAGAGAAGGTAGCTTCTGACTTGGCTCGTTTCACACATGGCAAGATACAGCTCGACTTGGATACTTTCAAGTTTGAGCCTATCCGCGATGTGCCAAACAATAATAACAA
>ERZ1034687.78-NODE-78-length-58034-cov-12.326567_pt1 | contig 58034 bp, 85 predicted proteins | sample MGYA00520704_ERZ1034687 | MGnify/ENA primary metagenome ERZ1034687 (study PRJEB33766, sample SAMN09781762) | gut metagenome | biome: gut microbiome | host: Homo sapiens | place: Madagascar | study: EMG produced TPA metagenomics assembly of the PRJNA485056 data set... | reverse complement strand
GGGTTGATGACGGGGGCCTGCACGGGCTGAACGGTCACAGGCGGCTGTTCAACGGGGGTCGGGGGAGTGACAGGCTCAGACGGGGCAGGAGCAGAAACCGCAGGTGCGTCCGGGACAGTTTTGGCAGCAGCTTTCTTGCCGCGGGAGTTTTTTGCCGGAGCGGCGGGGGCGTCAGCGCCCTTGCTTTCGATGGCCTCGGCCAGATGGTTGATGGCGGCGCTCAGTTCAGGAGCGTCAACGGTCACTTTCAGTTCAATCATGGTTTGTTACCTCCAAAATTTATTTGACATGGGCATTGGTGCCCTTGTCGTAATTGAAAACGGGGAGAATCGTAGCATCGATGATGGCGGCGACAATCAGGAGCGCCCACGATGCGATAAGTAGTGCGGGACGGTCAGGCAGACCGAAAATGATGCGGAGAAGCGGGTCGATCATGGCGTAGTACATAGCGACCTCGATCACGAAGAAAAGTGAGATGCGGCCCGCAAGGTTGATAATCTTATACATGAGCGGCCTCCCGTTTTGCTTTCCATGCGTTGTACCGGGCGAGGTTGTCAGGATTCTCGTAGAACGCCTTGCAGGCCGTAAAAAGCGTGTCGCCCAGAACTCGCTTTTCTTTCTCTGGAATCCTATCGAAGTCGATTGTGATGCTTTCCATGCTGTACCTCCCATTCCAAAGAGTGATAAATAATCACCCTTTTGCAAAAAAAATATCTTCTCGTTCCTGCGCGGACAGAGACAGCTCATCGGTCAGGGCGCGAATCTCGCTTGCCTTGAACTCGCTAATGCCATTCAGCTTGTTATAAAGCCCTTGCTCCGATATGCCGAGCTTTTTTGCAAGATCACGCTTTGAAATTTGCGAACGAGTGATTGCAATTTCAAGAAGTAAACCGTTGAACATTTTATCAAACCTCCTCTCTGTTCAGAGCGTGATTATTTATCACTACACGCATCATAACACCGGAGTGATTATTTGTCAACAACTTTTTTTAAAAAAGTAAAAAAAACTTGATTTTTAGTCACTTATGTAGTAAGATATTATATAAAGAAAACTTTATACATTACGCTATATGGAGGTTTTTATGGATTCCATAGGTGATAGAATTAGGTTATGCAGGAAACGTCTCGGCATTTCACAGGCTGAACTTGCTGAAACAGTCGGATACGGAACGCGCTCAACCATTGCAAAAATTGAAGCGGGCAAAATTGACCCCTATCACAGTAAAATAGTTGCACTTGCCCAGGCATTAAAAACCACGCCAGAGTATTTAATTGGGTGGACGACAGATGATTATGATTGGGATGATGACCCGGATAATCGGCTTGATGCTATTCCTAATGCGATCCTTAATGAATTGACGGAAAAGCATCATGGTAACAGCCGCCTCGTGTGGGAGGATTGGCAGGCGATGGAGCGCGACGCGGCGCATGAGGCCGCAAAAGGCAAAGCCGTCCCTAAAGGGTTCATCCCGTTACCTGATACAAAGTCCATTCCCGTGATTGGTAACATTGCTTGCGGCACTCCGATTCTGGCACAGGAAAACATAGAACGGTATATAGGTGTATCCTCGCTATGGAAAGCCGACTTTGCTTTAGTATGCAAGGGTGATTCGATGTCCCCGACAATTCAGGACGGCGATTTGGTCTGCATTCGCTCTCAGCCTAACGTCGAAAACGGGCAGATAGCGGCGGTACTGATTGACGATGAAGCAACACTCAAACACTTTTATCGGCACGATGACACTGTGATTTTACAGCCAGAAAATCCTCGGTTTACGCCGATGACCTACACCAAAGAGGAAATCAACGATCTGCACATCGAAGGTGTGGCTGTGGGCATCTGCCGTGGCCTGCCGGAATATAACGCGGGAAATTAACAGCAAAATGGAGGTATAAATCATGATTACACTCATATCGATAATTATTGTCGTAGCGCTATATATGATGATCGGTATTGCAGTGATAGCAATAGCGTTGATGCTTTCTCTTTTTCTTGCCATAGGATGCGCCCTTGCAAAGCGTAAGATTGCGAAATCCAAACCATCAGAACGGGTATGCCCGATGTGCGGCAGTCAGCGCATAAAATTTAAGTACATGAGCAGCGGAGCAACTGCTACGGGAAGTGCTACAAGAGTGGCTAATGCTGGATTCGCATCGGGAGAAAAGAAAATTCAGCGTAAAAATATGGCATACTGCGAAGATTGCGGATTCACTTTTGATTTCACCACGCAAAAAGACCTCGACAACGAGTATAAAAAGCTCAATAACGGGGAGATTGGTTCTGTAGTAGCGACAGTTATATTCGGTGCCTTATTTATTGCAGTTTTAGGTTTCCTGAAATAGTAATCGTTTTACAGCCATTAAATGCAAATTTGATGCTATTTTCGTTAAATAAGGGGGGTGACAGTTTGAGTTCAGTTGACAAAATCGCCGTTGTTTACGCACGGTATTCTTCCCACGGGCAGACCGAGCAATCTATCGAGGGACAGATCGCCGCTGCACAGAAATATGCGGAGCAGCATGGCTACACGATTATCCACATCTATGCTGATCGGGCGATGACCGGGCGCAATGATGATCGAGAGCAATTTCAAAAGATGCTATCCGATACCGCCATGCATCAATTCGGAGTCATCCTGCTGTGGAAAATTGACAGATTCGGTCGTAACCGTGAAGAAATCGCCTTTAACCGTTACCGCTGTAAAAAGAACGGGGTTAGGGTGGAGCGCGTTGCAGAGGATGTGCCAGATGGCCCAGAGGGCGTCATTTTGGATTCGGTGCTTGAGGGTATGGCAGAATACTACTCGCTCCAACTGGCGCAGAATGTGCGCCGGGGTCAGCGTGAGAGCGCCAAGAAGTCAATGTCTATCGGCGGAAACAAAATGCTGGGATACATAGTTAATCCGGAGACTAAGCGTTACGAAAGTGATCCCAAAACCGCGCCGTATGTAACAGAAATTTTTAAGCGATACGCTAACGGTGAAACCATCTCGGAAATCGTTGCGTGGCTAAATGCACAAGGAGTCAGGACGACTCGCGGTAGTGAGTTCACCGTCAACAGCCTGCACCGCCTGCTGAAAAATGAGAAGTACACCGGTGTGTACATCTTTCACGACATCCGCAATGAGGGCGGTATGCCCGCGCTGACAGACCGGGCCACATTCGACAAGGTGCAGGAAATGCTCAAGGTCAATCGCCGCGCACCCGCGCGGGTATGGTCTAAAACCGAGTATCTGCTGACGGATAAACTGTTCTGCGGCCATTGCGGTGCGATGATGGTGGGGGAGAGCGGCCACGGGCGCAACGGCATCAAACACAGCTACTATACCTGTTTGAATCGCAAAAAGAAAAAGTCGTGCGATAAAAAGCCGGTGCGACAAGATGTGATTGAGCCGCTGGTGCTCAGGGCTATCGGTAAGTTGCTAGAAAATCCGGCTACACTGGAAAATATCGCCGATCAGGTATGGGCCGCCTATGAACGTAGCGATACATCCGGTGATGCCATCAAGGCACTGGATAAGCAGATAGCCGATGTGGATAGGGCGCTCTCCAATGTGATGAAAGCTATCGAAATGGGCATCATCAATGAGATGACAAAAACCCGCATGGATGAACTGACAAACCAAAAACAAGCCCTCAGCCAGTCCCGTGCTGAGGCGGGGCTGACCGGGGGCTTTAAGCTCACACGGGATATGATTCTATTCTTCCTGCAAGAGATGGCCGCGCTGGATGTGGCAGACTGTGATAGCCAAAAACGGCTGATTAAGACATTTGTCAACGCTATCTATTTGTACGATGATCACTTTGACATTGCGTTTAATTATACCGATAATGGTAATGTGGTCGTGCGGATGCAAGAAATCAACGATGCTGCAAGTGGTGAATTGTTCGGATGCTGTGCGCAAAGTCCCACCAATGTACAAGCGTCCGAACCGCTGATAACGATAGTTGTTAGCTGTTCGGTGTTTGTTTTTTCAGTAAAAATGCCGGAGGCGTAATGCCTCCGGCTTTTCTTATTTTTCCACAATCTCTACTTTGACATCTATCCAGCCCAGATGCGCGTGTTTGATAGCGACAGGGAATACTCCGTCCTTTGGGCGGTAGACTTGTGCGCCGGACGGGGAAACATGAACGACACTCAAATCCTCCGTCTTATATATCATCGCCTCGCCGCTTTGTCCCACGGCTCTCGCAGTAGCCCGTATGAGGGTACGCAGATTGTTGGATGCCGTGATGTATGCCCCAGCATCATACGGCCCCGGACGAATTGCGCAGTAGGTCATTTGGAGATCACCTCCTCCACCTTATCGGCCAAACCGTCATACCGCTGGCCGATGCGGAAAGCAGATGCGGCGCGGTCATCATCTTCTGTGGAACCGCTCTCCTTGTACCAGCGGTTTGCCCGGCATTTCAGCGCCCTGCAAACAGCCCGCCAGTCATCAAGCGGCATAGTAATTGTGATCTCTTTCATATTCAAGCCTCCGTAAATTTTGCGCTTTTGTTGACATTAGGTGCTTACAGCTTTTCAGCAAGAGGGGAACCCTTGAATGCCTCTACGAGGACATCCCATTCCCGTTAATATGACGTGATGGGTTCTCCTGCGTATTTGCCAACTTCTGGAATAAACCCGAAGTCAGGACGATTGGGGCGCATGTCAGGAAGTCGCTTTTCGGCGGGCTGCATCTGATTCAGCTGATGGAGAAAGTTGCGCATCTTCTTTTCGTAGGTTTTCCGCTTCATTTTCGTTTACCTCTCTTTTGCAGTCTTTATTCTGCTTCGCTATTTATGTACCCAAACCAGCAGCTTTCGCAGCTAGTGAACTCCTTGCACCCGTCATCGTACCTGTCATTCCATGGCGGGCAGTTAAAGTTCTTTTCAAGGACTTTTACCATGTTCTTTTTGATGTCTTCCGTAGATTCGCTGAACTTCATTCCTTTTGTCAATTCTTGAAAAACCGTCATAATGTATCGTTCCTTTCATCTGATTGGCGGGTTGCAGCCGCCGTTTCATTCGATGATTTTATTATATAGTATATGCTTGCTATATACAATAGGCAAAGCAGCTAAAGATTCGGGCGAAAATGATGAGCGATGTTGTGCAAAATGTATATAGCAAGCATATACACACAAGAAAGCGCCCACAGGATGCCCTGCAGGCGCTATGCAAAGAGGATCATTGATTGTCCACAATCAGCATCGTAATGCCGGAATCGTCGTAGACGTCGTGAATGATGCGCTGAACCTTATCCCAGTCACCGCCAGCAATGCCGCATCCGATGCGGGCAGGAACGCCCACGATGTCATAATCATTGAATACGGCGTAGACCCTCAGCAGGTCAAGCGCCTGCCGCAGATAGTTGTAGGCGGTCAAATCAAACGACCCATCAACCGGGGCGGGGAACTGTGTAAACAGATTACAGATTTTCAGATCCTCGCGCTTTGTGTCCAAAATCTGGATGCCACCCATCCACTCCGTTACGGGGAGCTTTGCGTTGTGGCGGCATTTCTCCACATAGGCACTCTGAGATTCCGGGGTCAGCAGCGGCCAGATTGCCGCTGCGATGCCACCGCCCATCACTCCGAACGCATTCACCTGATGCCCCACGAGTGTAGCCTCGCAATTTAGCACATCGCCCTTGATGTATTTAACCATTTCAGTTGTCCTCCTTGCTATATTTATAGTCCCAAAAGCGCCTATTACTGTCAACAAAAAAGTCATCAACTTCCCACCGGGCATCGCAGGCTCGGTAGTTCTCACAGGCGGCAATGCTTGCATCCATAGGGACACTCTTGCCGCGCTTACACCGATTGCCGATTGTCCCATCTTGCCGCATTACATAGTCAAGCGAACACTGATATAGGACACTGACAACAATGCGACCACCGCAAAGCGGACAACACTTGATAACTTTCCCGGTTTTCACTGTGCGACCTCCCCAATGGCCTTGATGGCCTGCTTTGCCGCATATCTGCCGTTGGCGGTGTTCTGCCGCTGCCACGCGCCCTGAGACGGTGCCCAGCGGAACCCCCACTGCTTGACAATATCGCGTATCTCGGCGGCGGGCTTGTCATCAAAAACCAACTGCACCCGCTCCGGGGTGATGCGCAGAACACCGCCCGTAAAAGTCTGCTCAGAATCACCTTGCGCCTGCTGTGCGTCCAGCACGGCGAGGCGGGAGCGCAGGCGGCGGATTTCAGCGCCGTTGTTATCCAGTGCCCATCGCGGATATGGCGGCTCAGAACGCCCCGTAGACGCGCTCTGAGAGGTTGATGCGGCGAGGCGGGCAACTTCATTATCTGAAAGCCCCGGACAGCCCACGAGCGCCCCATGCTTACGCCAGTACGCATTTACGGATTTCATCTTCTCCTGCATGGCCTCGCGCTCAGTGAGATTGGCCTGCACACGCTCCCGCGCATCGGCATCCATACCACTGATACCGCCGTGACCCACAGCCCGAATTTGGTCGAGAATGCCTTGAATATCCCGCCATTCTCGCATGAGGGTATCATCGCGGGAGAGCTGCCGCTGTTTCTTGCGGACAGGGAAGTTAGACCATCCGGCGACCATGACGGACGGGCAAGATGCCCGGTTGCGATTTGATGCGTTCATATTGTCAGCCAGTCGGCGGGCATAACGGTCAAGCAGATAGTCAATCTTCTCCTGCTGGGCATCAGTCTTGCCTTTCTTGCACTCCTCCGCCAGTGTAGCCGCTCGATTAACTTCTCGGCGGTATTCGCTGGTTGCTGACCCCTCGGCATAATCGCTGAGGCTGTTCATGTCGTTGGCCTGACGGGCCGCGCTTTCATCGATGGGGTAGTATTTCATGGGAAAAACCTCCTTATAAACTGTGTTAGTTTTTTCTTATCAGTAAAGCATTTTTAGGTAGCACTAAAATGCAATCATCCATGTGTTCAACAATTCCAGTCGCAAGATGGAGCCGACCCTCGGACGTTTTCATGTAAAAGTCGCTATTCTTACCATATTCAAACATATCACCACAGCGTAAATCCTTATAACGCACCTTTCCGCTGTCATCCTTATCAATTACAGTGTTCGTGTTATTCATCGACCTGCGCCTCCTTATTTTTGTTTTCGGTATAACCGGATGTGCTGATTGCGGTCAGGATGTCGAAATAGGGAACCTCATCACTGCAAATCCAGATGACGCGGGCCAACTCCGTGATGGGAACACCGCCCTTTGCCATTGTCAGGGCTTTTTCGTACTGGCGGACACCGCCGCAGGTGAACCACTGATATTTGTTGCACAGCTCGTAAATAATTGTTTCGTTGTTAATCATGGTGTTTTCCTCCTTAAACGTCCATAGCGAAGTGATGATATGCCATCCAGCGCCCGTTGCGCTTGAACAACTTGTAGGAAACGGTGAACATTTGACCCGTGCAGTCATACTGCGATGGGGTGCAAACACGATAATAAAGGGCGTTAAATTCGGCATCGGCATCCTCTTTTGTCTTAGCAGTCAAAGTGATAAGCTGCCAGCCGCTATCGTAGTCAGCCGTGATGATCCTGACACATCCATCGGGGCGATGGTAGAATGCTCGCAAATCCCGCTTGACATCGTCCACATAACTACGGACGGCTTTGCCTTGCGGTAAAGAGCGGAGAGCGTAAAGAACACGCTCATAAGACCTTGCGTCGTCAATGCAGGTGATTTTCATGTCTTACCTCCTCAATCTTCATACGGGCACTCAGGCTCGGCGGCGTTCAAATCATGGATGATCTCAAACTTGTTATCGACCCAAATCACGATGCCATCTTTGGCGCTTGGCATCTTGAGGGCCGTGCCCAGATACATATACTTGGTGCTGTATCCGTAGAGGATTTCGGCCTCGGTATAGGTGAGTTCCACGCGGTAGGTGCCGGAATGTGTGCGGGTCGCTTTCATTTTGATGTCCTCCTGTGTGTTGCCTTGTTTCTTTCGATGCTTCTATTATAGTATATGCTTGCTATATACGCAATACGCAAATTCAACAAAGATTCGGGCAAATTTAGAGAGCGGCATTGTGCAAAATGTATATAGCAAGCATATACCTATATGTGGTATTATATTTTAGATAGGAGGTGTACCCCAAATGGGCGCAAAATACACAGAGGCGCAGAAAGCGGCATCGCAAAAATATCTCGGCGAAAAAACCGACAGCATCCAGATCAGAACCCCCAAAGGCACAAAAGAGCGCTGGCGGGAGGCGGCAACGGCGGCAGGCACGTCCCTAAACCGCTATATCATGGACGCGGTAGAGGAAAAAATTGAAAAGCATTCCAAATGAAAAAAGCCCATCGGCAGACCATGAAATCTGCCGATGGGCTTTTTGCTATCCTGTGACACTCTCGCGCACGCGCGTATACGCACTTGCATACATGGGCGTTATGGCGTTTTTGGGTGTATATTATACCATATATTATCTTTTTATATTTTAAGTGTCAGAAGTGTCATATATAGAAATAATATGATGATATATCGCTAAAAATCCACATGACAAACCCACTGACACACAGCAAAACTACGTCAGCGCGTGTCGGTTGAAAATCTGACAGACTGACACTTGCCCCGGAAAGTGTCAGCAAAAGTGTCATGCGGCATATTTTGCGATACAACGAAAAAAGCGGACATCCCGCAAATAGGATGCCCGCGCAAGTGTCAGTTGGTATGTCGGTCAGCACTCAGGGCTTTTTCTCGCTCTGGGTACCGAAATAGAACGCCACTACCATCGTGGCGATAGTGAGAAACTTATCCGGCTCGATGCTCCCATTGATGGACAGCACAGCCAGCACCGCGATGATAACCAGCGTGATGATGGTTTTCACCTTGAGCAACGCTGCAAGGTTTTTCCAAAAATCATGCACCGGGGAGGTGTTGTTGGTGGTGGTATCCTTGGTAGAGGTAATTTTTTTGTTGTCCATGATTTATCCTCCTTACTCGGTTTCGATGCGGATGGGCAGCGCCTTGGCCCGTTTATAGAGTTCCGTGCCCGTTCCGTTGCCACCCTGACTGTGGTAGCTGTCGTATAAGTATTTCAGATTGTTCAGGTCATCCTCGGTGATGTACCCGCGTTTGATGCACAGGCGGCACATCTGATAAATCCGATCATGCAGCACCGCCAGATTCCCTGTGTGTAGGTCATTAACCGTTTTGCCCATCGCAGTCAACTGCCCCTCCACAGCATCCAGCCGGGGAGTAATCTGCTGAATCTGGGTTTTAAGGGCGCTGATTTCCGCATTCTGGGCTTCTTCGGGTGCTTTGTGCTTTTTCCATTTCGCCAGCAGGGTATCCCATGCTTTATCAATGGCTGTAAATGCCGTAGCTACGGCGACAATGGCTGTCACGACCTGCCACGGGGAAGTGATGACGATGTTCCACGACTGCATCGGATTTACACCTCCACGATGGGGATGCCGTAGGCTACGGCGGCATCGTGTTCAATGCGGCATCCGCGATAATCATGCCAGCCGGGGGCAAACACCGCAAAATCGGCGGTGCCCAGCAGCTTGAGGCTTTCGCCCAGATACCACAGCGGCGTTGCGTCAGCCGGGGCATCCTCGAAAAAGGATTCGATGACCTCGATTTCCTCATGGGTTTTCATGTACACGTCGGCAATCAGCACCTTGCGCTCTTTGAGGATTTCGTCATCGGTCTTGCCGCGCATCGGCTGAGAAATAAACAGTTTCTTCATGGCTTTACCCCACATACTCCGAAAAATATTTGTCTTGCAGGCCCTTGGTTTGTGCCAGCGCATACATCTGCATAGCGTCCATGCCGGTGAGGGTCGCCGCCCGCATAAACATCTTGCCCTCGGCATCAACAGCCAGCTTGACATACCGATCATCGGCAAGGCCACTCTCAACGGCCATCGCGTCAAATGCCGCCGCCTCGGCGGCTGTCAGCGGCCCAATGAGCATCGCCTGAATAGTTTTGCCCTCCCCGGCGGCGGGGGTCGTAGAGGGCGTTTCTGCGGGGCTGGCGGCGGGCTTTTTGTCCGCGTCCGGGACGACAACGGAATGTTCGCCCTTGTTGAACTGATACTCCTTGCCCGTGGCGAGGGTATAGTCGCTATCGAGCCACGTCAGCGGGTTGGTGCGCTTGCCGTTGAGGATGACCTCGAAATGCAGGTGCGCCCCGAAAACATTGCCCGTGATGCCGCTGTACCCGATGATGTCACCTTCCTTGACCCGCTGACCATACTTGACGCAATAGCTGGATAGGTGAGCGTACCGGGTCTGCAAGGCCAGGCCCTTGTAGGGCGAGTGCTTGATGCGAACCATGTTGCCATAGCTCTGCATCCCGGTTTTGGTGTGCCCGTCCCAATCCTGCGTCTGATCTACCGTACCATTCTCGGCGGCGTATACCGGGCGCTTGTAGTTGGTGCCGATTTGGGTGCGGAGGTCTACGGCCTGATGCAAGCTGCCGTTGTTGTAAAACCATCCTTGCGTGATGATGTGCTGGGCCAGAGGCCACGCCAGCAACACCTCACCGTTTGAGAGTCTCATTGATTTTCCTCCTCGTCTGTGCTCATGACCAGCCTCTCATACTCGTCCAGCAGGTCCTGCGCCGCAGGGATGCGGTCACGGTAATCCCAAAGTACGAGCATGGCTCTGGCCAGCAGGTCTGCTTCCTCGCTCACGGGCGGGGGCCGCAGATTTTGAGAGCTTCGTCTTCGGTCAGCACTCCGGCATCGACCTTCTCCCAAATCTGCGCGGCGGTGATCTTCTTCATGCGGTAAAGCAAAGCCCAGATGCTCATCAGTCAGTCCCTCCAATCATCAGCTCGGCCATGTCGGCCAGTACGGTTTCCACAGCGTCCAGACGCTGCGCCACGGTCATGGGCGGCTGCTCCTCCCATGCCTCGGCATACGTCCACCAGTCCGCCTTTTTGGCGGTGATGGTCTTGACCGTCTCCTCGGCGCGGTCAGTGCCCAGCTTGCATACGGCCACGGTGGCCTCCCAGTGCTTGCCGGGTTCGGCGTCTGCGCTGGTCGGCTCATCGGCTACCTGCTTGATGTTCTTGTACATCCGCAGCCAGGCCGTGCCATCAGGCAGGCGTTCCAGCTCAACGGCAGCGGGCTTGTGATCCAGAATGTCAGTAAAAGTCATGCTGCTCTCATTCCTTCCATGTTGGCGGCATAGGCAATCACGCACCGTGCCGCATTGAATAGGTGTTGTGCGTCCAGCGTCTCGGCAGCTCCGCGGGAGCGGGAATTGGAGAAGTACCCCTTGTAGCTCACGAGTTTAAATGCCCTGAACAGGGGAACGCTGCCGCGCTCCTCCAGGTCGGCCCCTGCGCGTAAATACTGCCTGCGCAGCCGCTTGAAAATTCCGCGCCGGATGCTCGTGTAAGTTCTGTGCATCACGTATCCGGCCATGTCCAGACCCGGGCATCCCTTGGCCGCGTTGTCCAGGTGTCGCCGCCGGTGCTCCTCGGCTACCGTCAGGAACTCGGTTTTCTCCCAGCATTCCTTGATGGTCAATCCGAGATTCTCTCGTGTCCAGACGGTGATCTGTCTGGCTGCGCTCTGCAAGCTGGCCCATCGTCGGCCCAGCAGGGCGATGTCGTCCATGTAGGTGCATCCGCGCTGCACGAGGTAGGTCGTGGCTCCGCGCCGGACTGTGCCATAACTCGTGACCCTGCGCAAAAGGTAGCTTGCGATCAGGTTAAAAAGCCACGATTCCAGGTATCCGCCGATCAACAGCCCGCCGTGCGGGGCCATCCCGAGGAGGCACTCCACGACGGCCAGCAGCCAGCGTGCGCCCGGTATCTCGTGCCTGAGGATTCGCATGACTACGGCGTGGTTCGTGCTCGGGTAGGCGGCTTTGATGTCCAGCTTTAAAGCGTACCGAATGCCCAGGCTCTTGCGCCGGAGCCATCGTTCCACCTGCCGCTTCAAGGCCACTTGACCTCTGCCCGGGATGCTGGCGAACTGGTAGGGCAGGAGCTTTGCCCGGAATAGCGGCATCAGACCGAGGACGGCCAGATGCCCGAAGCATTGGTGCATCGGGCAGCAGTCGCTTAATTCCCGGGTCTTCATGCTGATTCCGTCAATGCGCGGGAAGGTGTGCACCGGGTCGAGGTCTAAATCCTCGGCGTCTCCGGCCAGCAAATCCTCTACGCGCTGCTCCATCTCCAGCGCTATGCCGTTGGCGATCTCCAGCTTGGCGTGCATTTCTTCTCTGGCCGCCTCGGCTTTTAGCCGCCCATAGGCAACACCTCCGTATTTTTCTGCGTCCGCCAGATAATTCCGGCGAAACCATTTATCATCGTAGGCCCCGAATACTGCCTGCACGCAGAGCGCGTGCGTCAAGGGCTTATAGCGTTTTGTGTGCAAGGGTCGGGCCTCCTATCTTGCTGATGTTCAACGGCGTTCGGTTGCGGCCCTGGCCCTTACAGCAGGGCAGGCCGGATTCTATTACTAGCCGCCACGCGGGCCTGAAGCCCGCGGCCACACTCTCACCATCCCAGCCGTATCTCTCGTGCCGGGTCAGCTGTGCGGTGTCGGTATCACATGATATTAGCACTCTGCATGGTGCAGGCGCGATGCAACGCTTATGCCCGCGTTTTGCGGGCGGTTTTTCATCAGCATGCCGCGGCACGCCGTTCCAGTTCGAGTTGCCGGGCGAATTGTTGCCATTAGCGCACGGGATCCCGCAATTCGAGCCATCGTTGAGATTGCCAAAACGCCAAGGGCAACGAAGCCCAGGGTCGCTGGTGGAGTAAAAGGCGCACCACTTCGCCGCTGCATCGCTCCAGGAATTTGCTTGTGTAGCTCGCTGGCTACGAGCTTTGTGAGGGGCCTGCGGCCCCTCTGACCGGGCGCTTACGCGCCCGGCCATTCACCCCGCTTCTTACCCGATCCGGCAAGCCGCGGCACGCCGTACCAGTACGAGCCGCCGGGCGAAGAGTCGCCACCAGCGCACGGGACCCCGCAAAGCGAGCCATGGTTGAGAGCGCCAAAACGCCAAGGGCAACGAAGCCCAGGGGCGCTGGGGGAGGAAAAGGCGGCACGGAGATAGGTGCTGCCCGAGCCGCCGAACTTGGTCGGCATCTGGGCCTCCTCCGTCATCGCGTTCAGCGCACGGATGTAGTTCCAGCTCCACTGGTTTTTGTTCGGCAGGTCAAATTGACCGACCTTCACGTAGTCGCCGGTGATGCTGCCCGCCAGCTTCTCGCTGTTGCGGCAGGCGTAGGCTTCGTACCGCCAGTGGTCGTCGTCCACGATGCTGACCCGCCACAGGGGGTCGAGCTCCTCGCAGTAGCTGCCGATCTCCATCTCCATACCGGCCACGCGGTACGGGTATTTGCCGCTGGTCAGGGGGCCTGCGCAGCCGTCGCTGTGGCCCTGGAGCTTCTCGGTGCTGCCAGACGGCCAGGGCATGGTGCTCAGGATCATGGTCGTGGTCGTGTCGATGGTCGTGTCGATGTCGAGGTTGATGGCCGCGTACTCCGTGCCCTCGATGGTCACGTTGGTGATGCTGCTGATCTTGGCAATCGAGAGGATGTTGTGGCAGTAGTCGGTGTTACGGTCTGTGCCCGTGTTGCTGCCGCGCTCGCCCAGGCAGATGCCGCTGCCCTCCAGCAGGTTCGCACCCTGCGCCTTTGTCAGCAGCACTCGCTTGACGCCGGTCTCGGCCAGCGCGGGGGCATACTGGTAGTTGTAGCTGTTGCACCCATCCACGTGACCGCTGTTCGAGAGCGTCCAGTGCCGAAGACGCCATGCCATCAGCACAAACTGCGTGTCGCAGTCGTTCCACAGGCCCTCGTAGGCCGTGACCTTGCGGGCCAGGGGCAGGGCGGCGGTGGCGCTCGTCCAGGGCATGGGCAGAAGACCCGCGCCGCTGGTCATGCCCCCGGCGCTGTTCTTGCCGCCATAAAAGGCGGGATGCCAGGTCAGTGCGCGCTTCGTCCCATCGCTGGTGACGTCGCCCGCCATGGGCACGTAACCGCTGCCGGTGTACATGCGCCAGCTCGTATAGATGTAGCTGCCGTCCTCCCAGGTCTTTACGGCCAGGGCTGCGCTGAACACGTAGACGGGGGCGATCTCGCCGGTCAGGTCGAATCCTTCCTCGCCCTCGACGGCCAGGACTTCCATCGTGCCATCGATCAGGCTCTGGGCATTGGCGCGGATGTACCACGTCATCGGGTCTTCCTCCGCCCAGTCCGCCACGCCTCTGTCCGCGGCAGTGACAAGAGGCGCGGCGCTGCGTCCATCGGCCAGGTCGTCCATCGGCGTGCCCGTGTCGTCGCCGCTGACGTTCTCATGAATATTGCGCACGGTGTAGGTCTTCTTGCGCCAGGCTTTGGCCAGCATCCGGGCGAAGCGCTCCAGGCGCTTGAACTTTGTCATGCCCTCACCGGCGCTCAGGGGCCACCAGATTTCAAACACGGCGGTGGTGTTCGTGCCGTCCAGCAGGGCGGCAAAGTACGCATCAACGTAGTCCGCGCTGACGGTTCCTGCCGCGATACCTGCCAGAAGTTCATTCTGGCGGCTAAGGGCCAGAAGCATTCTCTGGCCCGTCTCCTCGGTGAAGATGTGGCCCATTTCAGTTAAAGCCATATAGCTTTCCTTTCCGCGGCGTAATGCCGCAATCAGTTATTCCCGTCAGCGACGGCCATAAACAGGGTCAGCATGCCATCGCTGTCGTACCCGATGGAGAACGTTGCCGCGCCTGCGTACCCTGCCGCGGTGTCCGCCGCGGCTTTGGCCTGTGCGGCCAGATTAGCGGCGGTCTGCTGGCTTGCCAGCGCGGCAGACGCGCTGTCTGCTGCGTTCTGCTGCGCGGCCTCAGCATCGTCCCGGGCCTTCGTCGTCGTGGCCGCAGCGGTGTCCACAGCGTCCTTTGCGGCTTCGACGTTGGTCTCGATCTGCTGCATCTTAGACAGCTTTTCCGTGATGCCCTCGTCGATAACCTTCTTCGCTGCCTCGCCAGCGGCATTGGCATTTTCCTTGGCCTGCTCGGCGCTGTTTGCGGCTTTCTTTGCGTCCTTCGCGGCCTGGTTAGCATACCCGAGAGAATTCCCCGCGGAGCGTGAAGCTGCCGCGGCAGAATCGGCGGCGGCTTTCTCGGAGTTAGCTGCACTTTCTGCGTTGGCCTTAGCCGCGGCTGCGTTCTGCTGCAGCCATGCCGCCAGGTCTTGGCCGCCGATGTTCTGCACGGTGGCCTCGATGCCATTGGCAACGTTGCCGTGCCCGATCTGGCTGTGCCACTCTTGGAGAATGTTGCCAAGGGCGTCCGTCTTGGTGGCGCAGACGGCAAATTTGAGGTCACCCTTGTACGCCATGGGCCCTGCGCCGACAGTCCAGTCAAACTCGATTCCCTCGGTGTCTGCAAGGATGCTGTCGATCAGGTCGGCGCAGAGCTCTTTGCCTGCATTTTCGCAGCTCACCTTCCAAGCAAATCCGAGAGCCAGGTCTGTGCCCTCCACGATGCGACCCTCGATGCGGAAGTGCTTCTTCTCGACTTTCCGCTCACCGGCGACGCCAAAGTTTACCTCGGATTCGGGCACCTTGATTTCACGGGTTGCGGCATTGATTGTGATCGTTTCTGCCATGTCTGGCCCTCCTCTTAGTAGTAGGCAAGGGTGAATTTTATGCTTGCGTTTGTTCCTGCCGCGCATTGCGCCCAGTATGTGCTACCGCCGCTTATGCCAGCACCTTGCAAGCTGTTTTCACCGGAGCTGGGGTTTGCTGCGTATTGAATGCCCACGAGCGTGCCGCCCGTGAAGGAGAACCCGTTATAGCCGCCTCCGCAGGTTTGCCATACATCGACGGTTTTTATTCCCTTTGCGCTCACTCTGCCGCCGCCTGCGTGGTAGCCGCCCGGGACTGTAACCACGCCGCCCGGGACGATCTCCCGGCTCCAGTCGCCCTGATTCGGCATGCTGCCACTGAACCGCAGGCCGTTGGCGGAGGAGGCGGAGGCCCCTTCCAGCACGTTCGCCGCCGCAGCGTCGCCCAGCAGGGATGCCGCTGCGCCGATGCCCCCTTTGGTGAATCCGTCGGCCTTGTACATGCAGAGCTTGCCGCTCTCAATGGTCAGCTTGTCTGCGTCCGGCCAGGCTCCGTGGTTCGTCATCGTACCACGCTGCAGGGTTTTCCCTCCGGCGTAGAACGGGACGCCCGCCAGCACTTGACTGGGCTGGGCGGTGGCCTGTGCCAGCTTGCTTGCGCTCAATCCACCGCCGCCATTAAAATTTAGCTGTGTGCCGTCGAAAGTGAACAGCACCCAGCGCCCTGCTACGATGCAGTCGCCGTCCACGGCGTCAGCTCCGCAGTACGCGGGCACTGTCTCGCCGTTGACGGTGAAGGTGTCGCCGCTGGCCCACGCCGCAGGGACTTTGAAGCGGCCAATCACGCCGGAGCCGGTCAGCGCGTAAACGCTGCCGGTCTTTACACATGTGTAGGGCTGCACAGTTACGTTGACGCTGCCCACATCCGTGGGGTCAAGCTCGGAGAATCCCGCCCCGATGCGGCGTTCCAGATCGTTCATGGTGTCGGCGTCGAATGCGTCGCCCTCCTCCATGACCAGCCCCTCCGCGCGTGCGACGTCGTATTCGTTATCGTTGCCGGAAGGGGTCAGACGTCGCCGGGACGGGTGCTCGCTCTGGCGGTTGACCCAGGTCTTTTTCTCAAACATTCAGATCACTCCAATCGTTTGTCCGGCGCAGATTTCGCCGGTGTACTGCTTCTGGCTGTTTCGCCGCCACAGCTCCCATAAGCTCCACTGCACCTGCTCCATCGTGTTGATGTCGCTGTACAGGGTGCTAGGTGTCTCGGGCAGCTCCGGCGTGCCCGGCAGCGTGTAGTAGGCATCCCGCACGGTCTGGATGTTGGCAAGAATGCGCTCCATCTCGCTGCGCGTCAGCAGGTCGGTAGCCGTCCAGTCTTTGACCGTCACCTTCACGCCAAGCAGCGCGGCCAGGTGAGAGGTGTTGCCCTCCAGCCGGTTTAGCAGTGCCGCGTTTACATAGCATTTGTCCGCGCCCGCAGCTACGTCGGCAGCGGTGCGGTCATACACAGGGGTGCGCCACATCAGATCAGGCTCCTCTCTCCGGCGCGGATTCCTTCACCGGCATATACCGCGGCTTCGCCGGTCATCCTGCGCCCGACGACCTTCGCGTCGGCCAGGTAACCGCTGGTCAAATCAAATTCCAGCTTCACCAGGACGCCGCGTACCATCTCACCGCCGAAGCTCTGCACGACAAGCCTATCCGCCAGCTTTTCATCCCCGGCGACCATGGAGAACTTCTGCTCGTACCGCTGGGCATAGTATTCCAGCACGCGCTGTGCTACGGCGTCAGCCCGGTCAATGCCGACCAGGGTGGCGCCCGTCACGGTCAGCTCATTGTCCTGCGCGTTGGCGGGCAGGTTGGCCGCGGTGCGCGTCAGGATGACGGTGCTGTCGGTGTACCTGCGCCCGGTCACGCAGACCTCTCCGGGCTTGGCGACATCCAGCGTGCACAGGTTCACGCCTGCCGCCGTCAGCTCTGCGCCTGTTACGGTCAGGCTGTCCGCTACGGCAGGGTCGCTGAACGTGACGCGGTAGACCCCTGGCTCCAGTGTGTCTTTGTACAGCTCGCTGGTCTCCATCTCCGGGATGTATCGGTGTGCCGTCACGGCCACCGACGTGACCAGCGGGTTCAGCGTGACCTTGCTGTTGTCTTGCAGCTTGCGGTCATAGGTTATCATGCTGCTGGCCTTCGTCGGCGCAGGCACGATGCGGATCAGCTCGCCGCGGCTACAATCCACGACGGCCCCGATGGCAAATGCGAGCTGCTGCAAAGCCTCCCGGCGCGTCCCTGCGGCGATGTACCCCTGCACGTGCTCCTCCGCCAACACGCTGTTCAGCGTGTAGGGGTAGCCGTCCAGAATCTCCGCGGCCAGCTCGGCCACGGTGGTGTCGTACACACCGCCGTCGAACGGTGCGCCGTCCAGAAGACCCACGGCATCCACTGCCGAGAAGTCCGCCAGCGTGTCGCTGCTGTTCTCCCAGTCGGAGAGGTAGAACGTGCCCATGCAGTAGCTCACGCTGCCGGTGCTGTTGGCGTCCTGCTTGACGTCCTCCCAGATGGTGAGCTTCTGCTTGTGCTGCAGCACATCGAAGTATCCTTCCGGGTTCAGGATGGAGAAACGGCCCTCTTTGTTGTACAGCGTCAGCTTCAACGTGTTGATGCTGATCTCGGCGCTCAGAGGATCGCACTCCTCCAGAACATGCGCCTCGACGATCTCCTCCCCGCTGAAATGCAGGTAGACACCGTAGTCGATTCCGGCCAGCTTGAGGTATCGTCCCGGGTGATTCGTCTCCAAAAACTGGATAACGATGCGCCGGTAGCCCTCCACCTTCTGGGCGCAGTAGTAGTCCACTGCGTCAGGGGTGAAAATGCCAGCGGCCAGCAGACCGCCGTCTCCGTCGAACCACTGAATCTTGACCCGGCTGGCCCAGTCGTCGGTAGGGGAGTAGAAGTGCAGCGTCAGGCCGCTGCTGCTGTGGCCCTGGGTAAAGCGCAGCTCCAGCGTGGGCGGCGTGGAAAACGTGCCATTGCTGCCGGACTGCGCGGTGCTCCAAAGCCCCCAGAAATACTGTGCGGGAACTTCAGGGAAGAAGGAAAAGCTGCCGTCCATGAGCCACTGCCGTGTTTCCAGCGTGCCGTACTTTGTCTGGCCCGGCACGGTCTCCAACAGCAAATCGCGCGTCAGGTTGCAGAAGGGCTTCGTGCCCTCGCAGGTCGGTGTGCTGTCGCCGCGGGCGGTGGTATCATACAGGCCGAACTCGACCCGCGTGTTCGTTCTCATCCGTCAGCCTCCTTAGACCCGGGCGGGCTTTTTGGCGATGAAGTTCACCGTCAGCCCCTTCCAGTAGTTGGCTTTGTTGTGGGACAGGAGCAGGGAATCCGCCACGTTGGAGAAATACGCCGTAAAGCTGTAGTCTCCGTCCGTGCCGGGTACTGTCACGGTATGGAACTCTACAGGCTCGGACAGTTTGTCAATCAGGCGCTCATACTCGGCGCGGTCTGTCCCGACGCCCAGCTCCAGCTTGTAGTTGATGAACACACCGATCAGCTCGCGTTTGAGGTCGCCGTTCTCGGTGCGCTTGGCGTGCTTGTCCAGGAAGTCGAACGTCCGCTTGCAGCCCAGAACGTCGATTTTGTAGTTCTGGCCGTCGATGGTCAGCATCAGTACACACCTCCCGAAATCAGCCGCGCTCCGCGTCGGCTCTCCTCTTTGTCGATATAGGGCTTGAGCACTCGAGCCAGTTGGGCGAGGTCTCCGGCGAAGCGGATCGTGATGTCCTGCTGTCCCGTGTAGGCCTCCATGACTTCCGCGAGGGCCTGCTGAATGGTTGCCAGCGGTGCCTCGATGTTGGTGCCGTTGGTCTGGTCGCCCAGCACGGCAAGAAATTCATGGTTTGCCGGAATGACCGCGCCCTGCGCCAGATAGGGGATTTGCGGCGCGGTGATGGGGTCGATGTTGAAGCCGACCCGCTCTACGCCGAGCTTGTCCTGCGCCCATTCGGGAACATCGAAGCCGAAACCATTCAAAACACCAATGACTCCGTTTACGCCTCCGACAATGGCCGAGATCATGCCGTTCACCAGACCAATGATGCCGTTGATGGCGGTCTTGATCGTGTCCGTGATGCCGTCCCAAATGTCAGATACAAAATCCGAGACAGCAGTCCAGGCGTCGTTCCAGCCCTGCTGGATGTCGGCTGCTGCGCTGTCCAGCGCGGTGCCGATGTTTGTCCAGAAATCGTTCCAGCCCTGAGTAATATCCTCCCACAGCTGCATGCCAATCAGCTTGACAGTTAGCCATAAGCCGTCCCAGATTTCTTTGATTTTTTCACCGGCTTTTTCTAGTTTTTCTTTCAAATTATCGAGAGTTTCACTGAATTTCTGTTTAATCTCGTCCCAGTGTGTTACCAGGTACGCAATGATGGCCGCCGTCAGAATAACCAGTGCTGCGATCAAAAGGGCGGGCCACAGGCCGATTGCAGAGACAATGCTCGCTATCAGCGAGGCCAGACCGCCGAGAATCGACGGTAGCAGCGTACCTGATAGCCATGTGGCAATTTTGCCCATTAGTGTCAGGCCCAAAACGGCTAGGTTTGTCAGCAGCGACGGCAGCACAGTTCCAATGATGAACTCTCCAAGTTGTGGCAAAAGGCTGACACCGATGATGGCAAGAAGGGCGGGCCAATTGCTGCCGATAAATTCGCCAATCTGACTCAAAATGCCGAGCCAATCAATGGCCTCTATGCACTCCAGCACCTTTTGACCGACGTCCTCCCAACTGATTTGATTGAGAATGTCATTGATGGCCTGAAATACGTCCACTGCCAGCGTGCTCAACGCAGAGAATAATCCCACCCAGTCAATGGAGCCAATCATCGTGACAACGTCCTGGCCCAGTGTAGCCCAGTCCGTGTTTTCAACAGCGGCAATCATGGTATTCAGCAGGCCAGTGGCAAAGCCACTCAGGCCAAGCCCGGCCTCCTGCCACGGAATGTTGGCAATGGCGGCATTGACACAGGAGGCAATGCCGTTGCCTAAATCCGTCCACCCGCTGTAATTCAGCACGAAGTTATACAGCGTTAGAATTGCTGCGCGCATTCCGTCCGTCAGGACATTGCCGAGCAGCGGCCAGTCGATTTCATTGACCACGGTAGTCAGGCCCGCGGCCAATCCCGTGCCGAGGCTGTCCCAGTGGATGCCCTTCATCAGGGTATCGGCGAAGATCAGCGCCGTGTTCAGGCCCTGTGCAATGGTGTGGCCGATGGCCTCCCACAATCCCGGAACCTCAATAAAGCCGTTGATGCAGTTGGCGATGTTCGTCGCCCATTCCCGCGCTTTGTCCTGAATGTCGGGCCAGGGGATTGCGTTCAGGCTATCCCGTAGCTTCTCGCCGATCAGCTGACCGACTCCGTACCAATCGCCATCCTTGATGGCCTGCATGATTTCGTCAAGGAACGGGTTCTCGGTGTTGAAGTCGTAGTTCGGGGTGACGGTTCCTGCACCGCCGCCGCTGTTTTTATCCAGCACATCCAGCTCGTCAAATTTCGCTAGTGCGCCGTCCGCTGCGCTGCCTGCCGACTTCGCGGCCTTGGCATATTTGCCCATCGCCTTGGCCGCACTCTGGCTTGCCCCGATGGTCTTACCGGTCAGGAAAGACACCAGCTGGGCGATGTAGTAAAAAGCTGCTGCCGCTGCATTGGCTATGGCCGTGAGAGCCGGAAGGAGTGCTTGGAGAATCGGTGCGGCTGCTGTAGAGGCTGCGCCCTGTAGGTTGCCGAGCGCGGCCCTCAGCGTGGTCGAGGAGAGCGCGGCGGACCCCATCCATTCGGTGATCTTCCGCAGGCCCGCGGAGATCAGGTTAAAAACCAATGCTCCGGAGACGATGCTCATGAGGCGGTTTCGGAATTTGGCGAGGCTCTTGCCGCTCTGCATCAATTTAGACTGCAATCCGGCTACCGCGCGTTGTATGCCGCCAAAGGCGTTTTGACCCAGCACTCCTACTCTGCGCAGGGCATTACTCATAGCCCCGGATACGCTGGACGAGAGCCGCCCTAAACCCCTTGTGACCGAGACGGGCACAGTGGGCTCAGAACTGCCGCTTGTCGTTCCCGCGTTCGCAATGCGTTCCTTAGCGGCCCTGGTCTCAGCCGCTTGCGCAGCTTTATCCTGGGCGACTATAGATTTTTTGGTTTCGGTGACGATATGCTCTATATGCTGTGTAGCTGATTCGTCTGATGCACCGTACAGTTTGCTCTGGCGTTCTTCGATTTTAGAGAAAGAAGATTCGATGGCGGATGCCTGCTTATTAAAATAAGCCTGCATGTCGTCATCGCCGGAAATATGCTCAAGTAAGGCTTTTTGTTTTTCTACAGCCTGGTTTTCCTGTGTTAGCTGAGACTCTAATTCAGAATGCCGTGCTTGCAGGTTTGAAAGATTACTTTCCTGCTCATGGTATTTTGATGCAATGTTGTTGACCTCGGAATCCTGTTTTTCAAGATCGCTGAGGAGCTTTTGATTCTGCCCTAACAGCGCCGTTTCTCCCTGCATACGAGAGTTAAGTACGTCCTGTACCTTGCTGTCACTAAGGCCGGGATATTCTGCTTTTATATCAGAAAGATGCGCACTCTTTGCCTGTTCAAGTTGGGCGTTCACCTTCTCAAGAGCCGCGGCGGTATCGTCAGCTTTTTTCTGGGCGTCGTCTAAGCTGCTACCCAGAGTACTGCGCTGCGATTGAGCAGAGCTTATTTGTTTATCCAGTGCGCTGATCTGTTTTGCAGTGCTTTTGGCTTTTGATTCAAGAGCTTTCAAATCAGCCTCGGCGCCTTTTTTATTGATTCTTGCGTCAATCGTAATCGAACCGTCTGCCATAAATCAACCTCCTTTCGTCATATTTAAAAGAAAAGCCCTATTCATATTGAATAGGGCAAACAAAAAAGACTTAAAATGAAATATGGGGGACAGACTACTTAAGCAGATCGAGTAGACGCTTCTTTTCTGCCTTATCTTCTGCACTTTCGGGCGCACGGATTCTGATAATTCTGTCGTTTTCTCTTGCAAATTCGGCCTCGGCCTTATCCAGCTTTTTGCCTTTAGCGCGCTTACTGCGGATGTTGACCACCTGCGCAAAGACGCCGTCGCCAATGCCATAAAATGCACCCAGAAACTCCCACCAGTGCAGGTACTCACACCGGCGACAGCTGTATCCCAGTACTTTGTCCACGGCAGGCGCAATCAATCCAGCGTCCTGCTGCCAATCAACGAGCCGCGGCATCGGCTTGGATGCGTCCTCCTCTTGCCCGCCATTGATAAAGGTGAACGCCGCTCGGAGCGCGGCATTGGCATCGGGCAGTGCGGGCCAGTTCGGATATAGAATTTTAAGACAAGCCGCGTATTGTTCTTGCTGTGTCAACTCGGGGTCAGCCAGAGCCGCCAAGGCGTCCAGCACAGCCCGGAAATCAGAGCGAATAGCAAATGTCTGCCCATCTACATCTACCGTGATGGGCAGATCCCACGCGCTCACGCCTGCTGGCCGGGGGCCAGGCCTTTGGCTTTGTTGGTGTAGGCACCGATGTGTTTTTGCATACGCTTTTTGCCAGCCTTGACGGCCTCGCCTACAGCGTCCTCGATGATAGGCATAATAGCTTGCAAAACTTTCTCAAACACCATCGTGCCGTCCGGCAGCAGTGCCAAGGCGGAGATGCCCTTGAAGAACACCTCCGAGGCATTGCTACCAAAGATGTAGTCAACCTGTGCCTTGACAGCTTTATCGGCCTGGATGACATCCTGCACGCTGGCGTTGTCGGTCAGGCCGTCCGCTACATTCTGGATGGCGGCGCGGGCCTCCTCTAGGCGGGTGGCAATGCCCAAATCAGCGGGGTTGATGCAAACCGTCCCCAGCTGCGTGCCGTCGGCATCCGTCACGTCATAAGTTTTGAGACCGCGGTCAATTTTCAGTTCCATTTCTGTCTACCTCCGTAGCTAGGTTATTCCCCAGCGGTGAACGTTTTGGTGGTGGGGTTGAACGTACCCTTGGTCTTGACGCCGGTGTAGTGTACGTTGAAGGGAATCTGATAGCCGGTGGTGTCACCGCCATAGCTGGACACCTCAATGTAGCACTCCTCGCGCACGGCGGGGAATGCGCCAGAAGTCTCGGCGTTCCAGAGCTTGACTTCGACAATGTCGGTTTTCAGGTCGTCCAGCACCAAATCACCGTCAATGATGGCCTGCAGCTTGGCAAACAGAGGATCGTCCTTTTCGGCGTAGTAGGGGCTGACTTCGCCCTGCTTCTGGTAGCTGTCGATTGTAACCGTGGTGTTGCCCAGGATGTTGTTTTTCTTATCGACGTTGGCAGAAAGCTCGGGGGAGTACTCCTCCAGGTCTTTGCCCAGGCGGACGTAGTTAGCGGTGTCCCCGTCCGCAGAAAATGCGGCATTCAGGTAATGGGCCATATATTTACGTTCGATTTTCATATTCAGTTTCTCCTATACGTGATTTGTATCTGAATCTGATATTTTGCGCTGTCTGCGCCGACCTGCGACGGATAAGCTGTCAGTGTCGGCACGATAGCGCATACCCGACCCTCCTCTATGCAGGGGAAGTTTCTGGCGTTATTTTGCTCAATCATCCACGCGATAAGGCCCGTGAAAAATGCGAGATTATCAGAGTTCTGCCGGACATCAGAACCATAGTTTTCGCGTGTGGCGAAAATGTAGTTCTGCGTCTGCTTATCCTCTAAAACGCTTTCGCCCAGAATATTCTCCCGGTATTTCAGCGTAGACGGTGATGCGTAGATGGCGTATTCGGTAGGCTTCTCGCCTAGGTAGTCGGCGCCAAAGCGATTGCTTTTCGATAGAAGCGGACATTGACGAAACCATTGCCGTAAACTATCGATACTATTTGATACCTGCGGCATTTTTGGCCTCCTTTACGATGTCGTCGATGTGGTCTGCTTTCATCCGTTCTGCCCAAAACGGCCCGGCCAGCGCATTTTTATCGGTTTTATACTGGATGGCACGGCCAGTAGGCTTTTTCTTTTCGCCAGGGCGTGAAAAAAACCGCGTAGGAATGCCACTGTCATCGTCAAAAACCGGGATGTTAGGCCCGTAGACTTCGCCCATATACATATAATGTGCGTATGGGCCGGGATAAACGATGATACCAGAACCGATGTCGGATGCCGCATACGGGCTTTTTGCAAGCATAAACGTATCCGCGGGTGTGTAATCCATGCACCAGCGTATAACCGCGTTGTCAATGGCTTTTTGCACGATACCGTGATCGCCAAAGCCGTGATTATCCAAAGCGGTGCTTATGCCCTCAAAATCAAATTGTGCATTAACGGATAATTGCATTACGAACCTATCACTTTCCAGTGTCGCCCCCGTGGAGCGCGGCGGTTGTCCGTGACCTGCAAGATGGTTGCAGCCTCAAAGTAGGTGTTGTGGATGTCAGCAGGACGCAGGCCCTCAGCGCCGATGCCCAAAACCACAAGATCACCAGCGGCCAGCGTGAAAGCGGCGGCGGGGTCATCGGTGGCGGCATACTGCTTAGGGGGCAAATATGCCTTACCGCCGAAATCCGCATCTGTGGGGATGCGGATTGTGACCTTGTTTGCCGCTTTCAGTCCGGTACTGTCAACGGTGGTTGCATCGGAGTTGAACCAGTGAACGCCCCGGATGACGGTACGCTCGTAAACGTCGCAATCCTGTTCCGGGTCGAAACGCCGGTTGTATAGGGTGATAGTGTCATTGCAAAGCTGCATTTTATCTCAATCCTCTATACAGCAGGGGAACGCCGTAATCGTCCAGCTCGCCGTACAGCATATCCGCCGCAATGGCGTTCATCTGTTTGGCTGCCTCCTCGGCGTTCGGCACATTCCCGTGGTTTTCGGTGTAGCCATCCGTGTTGAACGATGTGACTGTGGGCGACATGACCTGCGCCACGGCACCAACAGAACTCTCCATCTGAGATAAGGCAAAAACGCAGAGCTTGACCGCCCTCGGAATCTCGGCCATGTGCTGGACACGGGAATCCGTTAGGCGGTCAATGCGTTTTCTGCATGCACATTCCAGCGGAGGCCACGCAGCGGCATCAACGGTGCCGCCTAAACCCTTGTATTCGCCAAAGGTGAGGTACATATCGTGTGCCATGTGTAAACCTCCTAAGCGACCTGAGATCAGGCCAGAGAGAGGATGCGGGCGATGGGGATGGCCTTGCGGGCGATGTACTGCTTGCCCTCGGCCTCGTTGGAGTTCACCAGTTCCCAGTTTTCGCCGTCCTCCAGCTCGTCATCGGTGGGAGACAGGCTCTTCATCTTGGCCTTGGTGAAGTTGATGCCGTAGGGGGCAAAGCACTTGCGCTGACGGCCATAAAGGGTGTCCTCGCCGCCGTTGGTGTGGGGATCACGATCCATCTCGTAAGGCACCTTAGCGCCGCAGTCGGTGTACTCGATAGCACCGTCGCCCAGAACGTAGGTAGTGTAACGGGTCTGAGACACCTTAGCCACGCCTGCGGTGGTCTGGGCGGCAGCGGCCTTGACAGCGCCGGAAACGGTCACGACAGGCAGCTTGCCCTCGCCGCCGAAAATCTGCTTGAGGGTAACGACAGCACCAGAAACGGTGACGATGAACTTGCCCTCGTACTGAGCAGACAGCACAGTTTTCAGCGCCTGAGCCTCGGTAGCGGTATCGCCGGTCTTGAGGGTCTTGTTGGCGGTGGAGGTGGATGCGGCAAAGGTATAGGTCTGACCGTCCACGGTGATGGTGTTGCCATCAGTGCCAGCGGTGCTGACAGTGATGGTGTAAACGCCCTGCACCTCCGGGGTGGTGACGATTTCCACGGCAGGCATGGAGTCATCAACCAGAACGGTGCGGCCATTCAGGGTGCCGATCTGCAGCTCGCGCTCGATACCGTCCTTGTCGGTGTACTTCATGTACGCCAGCAGCTTGAGGTTTTCGAGGCCGGTAGCAACGGCAGAGTGCATAATGGCGAGGCTGAACGCACCCTTGTTGTCGCCGCAAGCACGCTGCATGGCGGTGTTCAGAGAGGTGCCGTCCATCAGGCCCAGAGCGCCCTCGGAATTGGTCTTGCCGGTGACATCGTAGGTGTGTTCACGGACGAACTTCACGCCCTCAGCGTCTTTCATGGCGAAAACGCCGGTCAGAATCTTGATGATGGTGGCCTGATCGACTTCATCCCAGTATTCGCCAATCTGAGCGGCGACATCGGCGAGAAAATCCTCGCCGCCGGTGATGTCGTAGGAAAAGTCGCGCTCAGTCCATGCCTGCGCGCGGCCCACGACAACGCGGGAGTGGGAGAAAGTCTTGGTGGGGTTGCTGGTGATGTTGGTAGAACCGTCATAGTTCTGGGGAACCGCGCCGCTGATGATGCCGCGCAGGGGAATGGTGACGTAGTTGCCACCGACCTGATCGCTCATGGAGTTGGCGATGTCCTGACGCTTTTTGATGGCGCGGGACTTAATCAGCTCGTTGCGGTTCAGGTTGGGAACGCGGTCAACATACTGCTTGAACACGTTACCATTGAAGTTTTTGGAATCAAAGATTGCCATGTGGTTATGCCTCCTATTGATTTTTTAGGGGTTCGGTTGGTGTAGCTCGATCAGTCGAAATCGGGCACGAAGTTGGGATCGGCATTTGCTGCCGCCATCTGCTCGGACAAACTCAGTTTGTGCGTACCGCCGTCGGGCTTTGCGGGAACCGTGATAGACGGGCCTTTCTTGGCCGGGGCGGGTTCATCAACGACAAAACTGCCGGGGTCGTCGGCCTTGTACTGGGTCAGAAACTCGTCGTAGCCCTGCATCTTGCCGTTCTCGTCCTGCTTAAACTGCTTGGCGATGGCATCCGCGATAAACTGCTTTTTCGCGGCATTGGAGCTGAACTTGACCTCGCCCGCCTTTTCGCGGATGGCAAATTCATACGCCTGTGCAGCGATTTTCTGCTGCCACGCCTTGCCATCATCCTCGCGCTGCTGACGCAGTGCCGCGAGGTCGGACTGAACGGATGCCAGCTTGTCAGCGTCGGTCTGTGCGGCGGTCAACTTGGTCTGCAATTCGGCCATGTCGGTGTCACGCTGCTTGACCTGCCCCTGCAAGTCGGAAATCTGGCCCTGCAAGCCCTTGACCTTGGAATCCATCTTATCGCGGCTGACGTAGGAACCGTCCGCGATGTTGGCGAGTTTCAGACCCGCCGCGCTGATTTTTTCGGTCAACTGGTCGTAGGTCAGCGCCTCGCCCTCAGAAAACAGATTTTTGAGCAATTCCATAAGATTGTCCTTTCGCCGCGATTGATTTAGCTTATAATCGCGCGGCCACTCCGCGCACGTCGCGCCATCGCATTTATTTCCCTGCAATGCCGGGTATTTATTTATCAGCCAAAAACGGCGTGATAACACAGAAAAAGCGCCATTTCAGGCGCTTACCTTTATGGCCCTAAAGCCATCCACTGCCATGCGGTCACGACGCTGTGACAGTCCGGATTGCTTGGCAATGAGATTATAGCGGGTACTTAGAGCGTTGATGTGCTGCTGTGCCTCACGGCGCAGGTCATCGTCACCAGCGGCCCGCGCCGCAATAGCAACATCTTTCCAGCGGCGGGTATCGGTTTCGATTTTCCGCATCATCTGCGAACACTGATAGAGGGTCAGACCCTCTTTGTTGCCGATAGTCACGCCTGCATGATTTGACATTATCCATGCCGCCAGTTGATGGTCGGAGTATTTTCGCACCGAGTATTCGGTGCTGAACGGTGCGGCAAAGTGCCCGCAGTTCCACTCGCCGATAGGACGCTTGAATCCTGCAAAGTGATGACCATCCACGTCCACGCAGGCCATGCCCGCCTGCATCTTAGCGTATTCGGCCAGCAGGAAAACGTGGCCCTGCACCGGCTCATGGTCGGGGGCGCTGTTGAGATGCGCGGACAGCTCCACCGCATCATAGCCTAGCGCTTTGCCGATTTCGTCGGCGCTGTGCTGGGCGATTTGGCAAGCCCCGTCAATGATGTTCTGACGAGCGGCGGTATCAAGGCGGCGGTGATAGCCGCTCGCGTACTGCACCTGCATCCCCGCCCAGCCTATATCTTTGATGGTCTGCCGCATAGCCGATTTGTAGTCGGTCATGCCGGTGGACACACTCAAAATGGCCTTATCTATGGCCTGTTGGTAGGGCACGGATATGGCCGTAGTGTTGGACAGGTTTTGCAGCGCCCCGGAGGTCTGCGCGGCAATGTTGCGCGTATACTGTATGAGCCGCTGATTCTCCTCGCGGGGCAGTGGATGCGCCGCCAGCGCGGCCTTAAAGCGCGGGTCAGTGAAGTTGTCCTGCAAGGCGGCGTTGTACACAACGGCCATCTGCTGCTGTGTCAGCCGGGTTGCGGCTTGGAGCTTGCCGGAAATATCGGCGATGTCTGCACCCATTTCCAGCATGACCTTGTAACGGTGTATGCTGGTGGGGTTCATCTCACCGATTTTCTTTATCTGTGCCGCTATTTTCTGGATGAAATACAGATTGACTTCATCCAGATTCGCAATCATTTTGCGAACGGCGGCATCAAGCTCTTTCTGGGTCAGCACGGGTCATCACTCCTCGCCGGGGCCACTCCCGAATGGTGTAGCCGGGTTGTCCCCATCCTGATCGGCACCGCCGCCATCGCCCTCATCCGGGGGAACGGTGACATCGCTCTGGTCGGGGTTGGGCTGCTGGATAGCCATAGCGGCCTGCATTTCGCTGACTTTTTCCTGCTGGACTTCCTGCAAGGCTTTTTCGGCCTGTGCGCGGGTTTCGCCAAAGAACCACATACGCATCTCGATTTTGCTCATCATGCCGTTATTGAGCATGATGAGCCGCTGCTGCAACTGGGTTTCGGTGTCAGCGATAACGGAATCATCCCAATCGAACGACACCTCGTATTCACCGGCAGGGGCGAGGTTGTACAGATCGGCGTACTTATCCATCGCCCGCACGACTTCACGCAGCGCCCGCTCAAGGGCCTGCTGGTTGTCGGCAATGGTGGTATAGGTACGATTGCGCAGGATAGTCAGCTCAGTGGCCGTGCGGGCCTCTGTGTTGGCATCGGAGAGGGTGCCACGGGCCAGCCCGGACTGATCTTCAATCTTCATCAGAATTTGATTCAGACCTGCCACAAGGGAGCTATCGCGCAGGGTCGGGGCGAAAACATGATATGTTTCATCAGTGCCCAGATCGACCGCGCGGAACAGGCGCTCGTTCAGCTTGGGAGTTTCCATAGCCTTTGCGCCGTTACGCATAACGCCGTCAATGGGCCGCAAGGCCATCGGGTCAACGTCGATAGCCATTTCGCCGCCCTCAAACTCCCACAGTAAGCGGCTGTACTGTGTGTCAGCCTCCTTGATGGTGTCCATGCTCTTGGCGAATACGGCCACGCCCATAGGAGAGATCGGGTCAACAGTGTTTGCCGATGCCACGCGGAACCAGCCAAAAAGCTGCCCATCCACGTTGTTGACGTAGACCACGGGCTTGAGGTCTTTCCACTGCGATACTTCCGTCAGAGCGATTTCCTTGCCGAGAGCATCACGGGAACTGGACTTAAATGCCCGCTGGGTGATTTTGATTTTGTCACCCTCAACGGTGTGCCGCTCAAGGCGGGAATAGTAGGTTTTGCCCTCCGAAAACACATCGCGGAAAACGACATCGGACAGGTCGCCATCATCACCGAAAGCAATGGGGTACAAATCCCAATCAGGGGTACAATCGAAATAGATATGCCCGTCACGGACATAGGGCTTGATAGTCATGCCGCCCGCTGCGCATCCGATCTCGGTCTTACTTCTCAGCTGTGTAGCCAGCTTCTCAAACTCTTTGCTCAGAAACTCCGAGCGCGGGTTGGTGATGTCCTCGCCTGTGTTGTCATCCTTGCCCGCCGTGATGCTCCACTTAAATTCAAGCGTGACCTGACGGGAAATCTCGGACGCGATGAACGCAGGAATGTTGAGGGTTTTGACCTGATCGCCCTTGTAATTGGGCTTGTCCAGATAGGCCCTGTGCCACGCTTCGAGGGCAATCTGCATCTCCTGCGACAGCGGGGTGTCGATATGCTCCACCTGCTGGATATTCTGATACGGAATCACTCTGCCTAACACCTGCCTTATCATGGTATAGATACTTGAAAAAATAGACATGGGCTGTACCTCACAGGCCGCGCCGTTTCCAAATCGGATTGAGCGCGTACCGCACACTGTCAATGCTGTGGTTGTCCTTATCGGGGTATTGCCCGGTCAGTTCGTCGTCTTTGGTGCGCTCGTATTCGTATTCAGCAAACTCTCGCGCCGTTTCCGGGCATCGGTTGGGATCAACGACGATTTTCACCAACGATTGCAGCCATTTCATGCTGTACCGCACGGAATCCGGCCCCTTTTCAGTGGGACGGATGGACGCGCCGTAGGCTTTCAAGTCCGCAATGGATTTCGGCTCGGCGCTATCTGCAATAATGAGGTCTTGCGATGTTACGTTCTTTTCTTTCTGCAAGCGTTGCCAGAAAACCTCATTCGGGGTTTTGTTGCAGCGCAGTTCATCGAAAATATAGAGCGTCATCTTCGAGGGGCGATAGCACATCTTGCTCCAATGGTTGGGGTCGGGATACCAGCCCCAGTCGATGCCCTCGTAGATGTAATCAAACGACGCAATTTCGGCATCGGTGATTTCGCGCAGCTCAAGGTTGCTGAACACCTCGCCGCCCGTGCCCGTGGGGATGCCCAGATACTCATGTTCATAGGCGCGGGGGTTGGTTTGCCGTAGCAGTTCCGCATCATCAAAGAACATCTGACCGAGCCATTCAGGTGGCACGGTCAGATAAGTGCTGGAATGAACCAGCCTATCGGGGCGCTGGACAAGCGCCTCCTGATTCATAAAGTTGTTCAGGGTGATGGGCGGGTTGAACGACATGAAATTCCAAAATTTAGAGCCGCCACGGTTGGTTGACTGCAACACGTTTCGGATTTCTTTCATCCCATCGAACGTGTCCGCTTCTTCAAACCATGTGATGGCGCAGTACCCTTTGGGGAATTTCAACGATTTCAGCTTCATCGGGTCATCAAGACCGCGAAAGAGAATCGTCTGCCCGGTGCTTTTCCGGGTAATGCTCATGGGGGAAACATGACAGATAAATTCGCTGTCAAGGCCCAGTTTGTCAAGGGCAAAGACCATCTGGCTGTAAACAGAATCGCGCAGGGTGTTGGCGGTCTTACGGAATATGACCGCATTGCAAGCCTCGTTTCCCGGCTGAACCATAATCATCGGGATAGCAAAGCCGATAAAGGACGATTTCAGCGAACCGCGCCCGCCCTTGAGGAGATATTGCGAGTGCCGATGATCGAGAACATCATCCAGAAGTTCGTCATAGTTGGGCGCGATGACATCTTCGATGTAAACATCAGGCATCGGGCACCGCCTCCCCATCGGTAGGGGCGCTGGTGGGTGTAGCCGTGCCTGCCTGATCGGCGTTGGCTTGCTCCGCTGCCGGGGCATCGCCCTCAGCCACGGGGGCGGGCTTCTCGCCGCGTATCAGGTGGATGCGCACCGCATTAGGGTCGTCGGCGGGCGTGGGCTTGCCGGGGCCGCCTGCGCCCTCTGTGGGCGGCTCAGGCGGGGTAAACTCGTCAACGCCAAACTGGCCGGGGGTGCCCGGTTCCTGCCCCAGAACGCGCAGAATGGCGAACAGGGACTCAATGTTGCCGTTGATGGCAGACTGGATAAGGGGAATGAGCATCTGCACCATGAGGGTCGTGTTCTCGGAGAACACGTCATCATAGCTTGTCAGCTCGGCACTGGCCTTGTAGTGGGCCTTGCCGCCCTTTTTCTTGTGCTGAGGTTTTGTCAGCAGGTTCAGCAGGGCATCCTTTACCAGCTTCTCCTCCCGGCGCTTTTTGGCCGCTGCCTTACCGCCTTTGGAGCGGATGGCGAACGCCTCCTCCGGGGGGAGCTGATTCAGTGGCGGTTTCATCCCGGACGTATTGCGAGGCTTTTTCTGCTTTTTCTCGCCGGTGTCGGCGGGCTTCGCGTCTTGCGGCGCGGGGCTTGCGCTGATCTCCGGCATAGCCTCGGTGTTTTCGGGCATCTGCTGCCACCTCCTATCAGTAAAAATAAAAAAAAGCACCCGGCGCATTTCAGCGCTGAGTGCTAAAGGGTATTCAGTTACTTGCCCTTTTTGGCGGCGGGCTTTTTACCTGCCGCCTTTTTCGGGGCGGTGGTTCTCTTTTTGGTCTTAGCGGTGGACTTTCTGCCGCTGATGTTGTCGTTCCAACTGGCCTGCAAGGCCGCCATCGCCTCTTTGGTGAAAACGGGTTCTTTGTATGCCATTGCTGTATCCTCCTGTTTAGTTGTCGCTTGCGCGGTAAACCAGTGCCTTGCGATCAATGATGTTGTGGTAGCCGTTCACGTCAGATGTGATGACATTATAGCCCATCGCCATAGCGTAGATGCTGTAATTATCGCTATCCGCACGACCCAGCGCCTGCGCAAACTTGGGATGACTACGCTGGAAAGCAGGGATGCGGCTCCGCAGCGTATTCAGCGAGATGGGGTGTGCGGTCTGAGGATTCAGTACCGCGATAGCCGTAGCAGATGTCGTGCCATTGCCATAGCCGGTGCTACGCCCGCCCGTCTTGTCGAAATAAGTACCCGCGCCATAGACCTGACCGCCGTGCTTGCCGCCGATGTAATTCAGGGAGCTGTATTTCAGCATATCCGTCACATCCTTGGCCGTATAAGTGAACGTAACCGACCCGGCCTTAAAGGTAATCGGGTTGACAGAACGGGCCAGAATATTGCGGCGGGGGATACTGTTATCTTTGAGGTACTGGTCGAACGACGCATCATCGAGAACCGTGGGCTTTTCGTTGACACCGGCCACAAAAGCGAATTTCTGCGTAATGTCGGGTGCATCGTTCAGATGGTTAGGAATCTGCGCCGCCTTAGCCTGCCGTAACAGACCCGTGAGCTGGTCATCGCTCATCTTCGTCAGCGCGGACAGCGCATCGAGCTGAACCGGCGTGTTTGTCGGCGTGGGAGCCTGTGCGATAGGCGGCTGCTGAGGTTGCGGCGGCTGTTGCTGCTGTACCGCTGCTGTACCGCTGCCGGGGTGATGATGTTACCGGCGTTGATCTTAATGCTCTGCGGCACTGCAAACGGCGGAGCATTCTGAGGTTGCTGCTGTGTAGCCGCAATGCCCGCGCCGCCGCCAGCGCCCATGCCGCCGCCCATTGAGGACGAACTGCCTCTACCTCCCATGACGGGCCTCCTTACTTCTTGCCCTTTTTAGGGGCAGACTTTTTCTTTTTGGCGGCATCCATCTCGGCATTGAGCTTGGCAATACGCTTTTTATCAGCGGCGCTCACAGGGCCATTGACGATGCCGTAGCCATTGGAAGTCCAGCGATCAATGCCGGTATCGCCGGGGGTCAGCTTTTTCTTCGATGCAGTGCTTTTCTTGGTTGCCATAATGCGTACCTCCTTAACCGACCTCGACGACAACGACGATTTGACGGTTGTTGTTATAGATTCCGGGCGACATACCCTTAGAACGTGTGCGGCGGCTCTTATCGTCCTTAACATCGACAATCCGCATATTTTTCTGCGGGCTTGTGGGTGCAAGGACGACCTCGCCCAGACGACCACCGGGGCCGTTTCCGGGCATCATCGCCTGTACATTAGCTTTCACCCTGTACTCAAAACGCACCTCACGGGTCGTGAACGTGTCCGCATTGGATGCGTTTTTGAAGTCATTGTACGAGGTGGACAGGAAACGATTCTCGCCATAGGTGTGACCCACGAGCGCGGTTTTCAACTGCGCAGCAGTCATGCCGCTTGCTGTGCCGTGAACGCCACGGGCCGCAAGCATACTGTCCAGCACGTCCGAATGGTCGTACCGGGTCAGGTTGACGTTATAGCCGATATTGTGCATAGCGCCCATGAGGTTGTCATGCACAAACTGCTGATTCGCGGTAAGTTTCTGACCCGTCGCCATCGCATGGTTCATATTCTGCGACATGGAGTACATCGTGCCGCTCTCTTTGGCATCGGACAAATAATTCATCACAGCAAGACGCTGATCGATGCTCAAATTCTGCTTGGCGTAATACTGCTGGCCGTTATACAGGTTGTGATACGGCGAGTTATCCGTGGCGCTGAACACCTGATTGTTGAGGTTCTGCGCCTGCTGTGCCGTGGGCACAACATTGGGCTGCTGCTGATTATCGGGCTGTTGTGCCGCCGCCTGCGGGGCTACCACGGGAGCGGCGGGCTGATTCTGCTGTTGCGGGGCAAGGTTGAAACTGCCCAGCCCACCGCCACCAATACCACGGCCAGCCGGGGCACCGCCCGATGCGCTCATGCTGCTTGTACTGCCTCTACCGCCCATTGTAACACCTCAATCCGATTCTGTCGATTCTTTTTTGGCGCGGATTCGCGCCTTGAGTTTTTCCTGAAACGCTGTAACGTGAAAAATGTTTCCCTCGCACCCGGCGGGCACCTTGCCATAGAAGATGATCTGCGCGGGCTGTAAGCGCCGCAACATCTCATTGTACCCGGTCATGAACAGGTCTGCCGATTCGGGGCTTGCCTGTGTGCCGACGCTCGACACGGCCACCGCGCCGCCTACCGGCTCACCGTCAAAGCACCATGCAAAGCTATCCGGCGTACTCCATGAGATGGTCGGAATGACCTTGATGCCGTGGGCCTGCCAATAGGCGCCCAGCCAGTGCTTGCGGTAGTGGTTGTAAATCTGGATAATGCGGGGAAAGTCTGTATATGTGCTGAAATCGGGGGTGCATACGGTATCGAACCGCGCCATCATGCCGAGGTAGTTATCGGGATGCGCCCAGATGCGGTTGAACTGGTAATCGTCAACGAAAAAGTGAACGCCATGCTCTGACGGCTCCTCACACCCTTTGGCGTAGTTGAAACTTATCCAGTTTTCAGCCGTAGTCAATTCGGGCCGCAGGATGGGGATGTCGAACCGCCCAGCGCCGGGGAAAATGCCCTTATTGAGATTTTCGTAATTGCGCTCTGTGCGGTACACCATAGACCTCCGGGAAAGCAATAAAAATGCGCCGCAGCTGTGACACTGTGGCGCGTAATATAGGGGCAAGTCAACGGCGGCAGTACCGTCGTCGGCCCTCGCGGCGAACCGCGATAATAACCAAAATCAGGCGCACTCCGTAGAAATACGCCGCGATTCCAAAATTAGGCGCGTCATACGGGGAAAGGAGAAAAAGCCCGTTTTGCCGTGGACGCGCCGCGAGGTGAAATGCCCTCAAGCCTCGCATGGTTGCACAGGCTGGAATCGAACCAGCTACCTGCAGGGTATGAACCTGCCGAGCTACCAATGCTCTACTGTGCGATATAATATAGGCCACTGATCGGAAACCGCCAGCGGTGGAACCGCGTGAATGGATTGCAAACCGCAATTTGCCATCACTGGGGAGGTGCAGATCACTTGTGCCGCCGCAATGGCCGGACGGCGGCAATGGCCTAATGGCACCGCGTAAGGGCCTCGCACCCTACCGCGCTTTTGGGAGCGCAGCGCCCTGTGGCTATCGCGGCAAATTTAGTGCAGGGGTCAAGGGCCTGCACAGCGCCGGGCGTGAGAGGCGCACCCAGCGTATAGGGCTTTTGCCACCTCGGCGCAAACACGAACGCCGCCGCGCTTATTCACGTGGCGGCGTTTGGAGGTGACAGCGGGGAAAGCACGAGCGAGGGAGCGCCCAGAACTCCCTCGCCCTAAACCCGCAAATACATAATACGCGCATGGGAGCGAACAATCAATATTTTACGCTGAATTGTTCGTTTTGTTCGCTTTTTTTTCTATGCGGTTTTTGCTAAATAGCGCTTGCAGGCCATACGGCAGGCATCGCCAGTGTATCCCGCGCCCACGCTTGCGCCCACCTGCGCCCACGACAGGCCATCCACAAAGCGCAAGTGCATGATGAGCCGCAACTGTGCATCGTCCACGCTGTCAAGGTATGCCGTGATGCGGTCACGCTCTGCCATAGCGCGGGTCAGCTTGCCCCTGATCTGCTCTTTCAACTCGATAATGGCTATCGCGTCACTTTCCACGCTCGACCCTGCATCGCCGCCACCGGGCATCCCGGACATATTCGGCCCGCCGGGGGATGTGGCGCGGGCCTCAAGTTCTGCAAGGCGCTGTTTATCACGGTCAATCTCCAAATTCAGCCAATGGAGCTGAGATAATTCTTTCATCGTCATAGTCAGACAGCCTCCTTTACCGTGATGATTTTTGCTTTTAGTGATTCCAGCAGGTGGTTTTGTTCGGTGACGCGGCCCATGACCGTTGCGATGGCATCCTCATCCTGCCCGCCCTGCACGACCAGCGAATGGATGACGACGGGATGCGTCTGCCCTTGTCGGTGTAGCCGCTTGTTCGCCTGCAGATAAACCTCCGCCGAGTATGTCAGCCCAAACCAGATGATGTGATGCCCGCCGTGTTGCAGGTTGAGGCCGTAGCAGCAGGACACGGGATGGGCCAGCAGAACGTCCACCTCTCCCGCGTTCCATGCGCGTTCATCATCGGGGCCGTTGTATATGCGCACCCGCAGACCCAGCGGCTCAAGGGCAGCGAGGATGCGGGCGAGGTCGTGCTGAAACCAGTAGAACAGCAAGGCGTGTTGACCGTGCAGACCCTCGATCAGCTCCACCAGCGCGGCCAGCTTGCAGTCATGGACGGGGATTACCTTGCCATCCTCATCGTACACGGCGCCGTTGCAGAGCTGTAACAGCTTGCCCGCCAGCACTCCCGCCGTGCCCGCTGTGATGGTCGATTCGTCCACTTGCAACAGTGCATCCCGCTCCAATCGCTTGTACGCGGCGGCGGCAGGAGCGTCCAGCTTGACGGGTATCTCATCATAGATGCGGTCAGGGAGGGTCAGATAGTCGTCGCTGGACAGGCTGATGCAAATATCACTGATAGCGGCATAGATGGCATCTGCCGCGCCCCGGCGGGCCTTGTAAGTAAATATCTGCGATCTGCTGCGCTTGTCCGGCTCAAAGTACATATCGCGGTAAACGGAGATCGTGCGGCCCAGACGCTGCCCACCGTCCAGCAAGTAGACCTGCGCCCACAAATCCATCAAGCCGTGCGGCGAGGGGGTGCCGGTCAACTCCACAATGCGCTTGATTTTGGGCCGCATTGACCGCAGAGCCTTAAACCGCTTGGCCTGATGATTTTTGAACGATGACGATTCATCCAGCACGACCATATCGAACGGCCATGCCTTGCCGTACTCTTTGACGAGCCATTGCACGTTGTCCCGATTCGTCACATAGATGTCGGCATCCACTGCCATCGCGGCGCGACGTTGTGTAGCCGTTCCCAGCACCTCGGAGCAGCGCAGATGCCGCAGATGCTGCCACCCTGAAATTTCGGTGCGCCATGTTGCCTCGGCAACTTTCTTCGGCGCAATGACGAGGCATCGCCGAATTTGCCACGCATAATACTTGAGATAGTTAAACGCGGTCAACGTCATCACGGTTTTACCCATGCCCATGTCCACGAAAAGCCCAGCGGCGGGGTGATCGATGATGTGCTGGATGCAAAACTGCTGATAGGGGTAGGGGCGGAACTCTTTACAATCCATCGCCATGCCGCATGACCTCCTCGCAATGGCTGAGAATCGTCTGCACCTGCTCCGGGGTTGATACCGTGCTGAACACGGTAAAGCCCAGCCGCCGCATCTGATTCTGTACATACGTCTGCCGCATCCGCTCCCGCTTGCCGACCTGTTTAAGCTCCGCGAACACGACACGACCTCCCGGCAGCAGAATCATCCTGTCGGGCACCCCAGACGTGCCGGGGCTTTCAAATTTCAGGCATTGCGCCCCGCCGCCCAATTTCTTCACACCGTCACGCAGCTTGCGCTCGATGACCTTTTCCAATTCCGGCATCCTAATAACCTCCCATCTTATTCGCGGCATCGCTGCCGCGCTTGTCCACCTGACTGACACACGCGCACGCGCGTATAGACCCGTAAATACGGGGGTATATGCGCTCTCACGCGCGTTATTTTACTTATTTTTATTTTAAGTGTCAGAAGTGTCAGTTATAGATATATTGCAACGATATATCGTTAAAATTTAGGCTGACACTTTAACTGACACTTGTATTTTGCGTGTCAGTTGTGTCAGTGCGCTTGTTCACAATTTTTTCATATTTAACTGACACTTCTGACGGTTCTGACACTTGGCATATAAGGAAGTGTCAGCTTTTTGGTCCAAAGTGTCAGTTGATTTTTATGCATATTACACCTGTCTGTTGAATCTCCGATAACCGCGCTGCTGCTTGTACGGCCCAAACTTCATGCCCCGGTTAGCCTCCCATCCGGGGGTGCTTGCCAGCACGGCGTTGATTTCGCGGGTGTCTGCCTGCTTGATGTCACGGGGGGCGCCATTGAAAAGTTCGCACCAAACCTCGGCGGCGCAGATGCGGTCACGGGGCATCGTCGGGATGTCCTGCCCCTTGCAAGCCCCAGCCCAGTAATCGCGGCGCTTGTCCAGCGGCCACTCAAGCCAGTTCGTGGGAACATCACGCTCCACAAAATCACGGATAAGACCCTCGCGGACGGATGCCTCGCGGTGATCTTCCTGCCGTGCGCGGGCCGCGTCTGCCAAATCGCCGGTCAGGAACAGAGGCTCTCCCATCATCCAGCGAATCTTTGCCTCAGCCCAAATCTGATTGATTTCATCATCGGTCAAATCCCATGCACGGTGAATCAGATCGCCTTGCCCTACGTCCACGGGCCAGAAACGGCGGTTGCCCGTGGTATCTTGCAGAAAATCGCTGACGTTGCAGGTGCCGAAAAAGACACAGCAGCGGGGCAGTTCCTTTACATTACGGCCATAGGCGGCGCGGTAACGGTCATAGCGCAGGCTCAAAAACTGCTTGATGCGGGATACATCTGTTTTGCGGAAAGCGTCAAGCTCTGCCACTTCGACCAGCCAAACGCCCTGCAAAAGCTCGGATGCCTCTTTTCCCTCGAATGTGCGGATGCTGTCGTTGTACCAGCCCTTGCTCATTCTGTCCAGCAGCGTGGACTTGCCGAGGCCCTGCGGCCCGCACAGAATCAGCATATTGTCGAACTTGCATCCCGGCTCCATCGCGCGGGCCACAGCACCGACAAACGCCTTGCGGGTGACAGCGCGGGTATAGGGGGAATCGTCAGCACCGAGATAATCGATGAATAGGGTGTCCAGCCGGGGCACTCCATCCCACGCCAGACCCTTGATAAAATCCTGCACCTCGTTAAATGCGTGTGTAGCCGCATGGATGTCCAGCCCCGCGTCGATGGCGTTGCGCTTGGTGATCTTGTATCCCTTTTCCATGTACCAGTACATTGCGCTGATGTCAGAATCAGCCCATGCCCGCCGCTTGAATTTGTCGGGGTCTTTGTCCCACGGCAGGGGGTACAGTACCTCGCCGCGCCCGCTGAACTCATTCAGCATGAAACGCCCGCACAGGCGGGGGTCATTGTTGAGAATCAGCAGAACATTGTCGATGGTCTGCTTGATTTTGCCGTTTTCATCGCGCTGGATATAACCCATCCATGCGTTGGGGTCGGTCTGCTGACCGTCATCGCCGATGACCTCGCCCTCTATCGGCTCGGCCCCGTCGCCGCTGTTGGGGGCTTGCTGGCCCTGCTGCGGCCCGGTAGCCGCGCCGGGGATGGGGGCAACAGCGCCAAAGTCGGCCTGCAACTGGGCAAACTGCTCTTTGTTGTAGATTGCCTGCACCGCGCTATCCTGCATCGCCATTTCGCACATCGCCTTATAGGATGGGAGCTTGCTGACCGGGGTATTGCCGGGGGCGCTGTCGTCCTTATCGCCATACAGATGCAGGCGAACAAGGTCAAATGCGTTCACAAGCTGCATGGAGCAGGGGTCGGTGGCGTGATGGCTGTACAGGAATTTGCCGTTGTCGTAGATGATAGCGCCGCCCGCCGTGCTGCCGCCGGTATAGGTGTACCGCTCCTCGCTGCCCATGATGCACGGGGTATAGATGCCGGGCAGAAACTTGTCCATCGCCGTGCGGATGTCGTATGCGCGGCAGAACGCGCCCACGATGCCGGGCTTTGTCAGCGGGTCGCCCTGCTTGAGTGCCATCTTTTGGTAGTTCGGGGCAGCGCCGGGAACCTGCGGCCACTCGACCATATTGCGCCAGTCTGTGTAAGTTCCCAGCAAAAACGCCACAGATGCCAGCGGCGCATCCTTGCAACGAAACACATAATCCGAATCCACGCAAGCACTCGGCCAGTACATAAGGCGGCTTGCCTGAAATGTGGTAGGGTCGGCCTTATCAATGCCGATCAGCCACGCCAGCCGCCGTGCCAGAGGCTCGTACTCATCGGGGGTAGCAGTACGGTCAAGGGGGATTACAACGCGCAGGCGGGGCTTATTGGGGCAGTGCTTGCGTGTGGAGTAGATTGCATAGCTGCATCCGATGGCATCCACGCGGCTCACGATTTCATCGGTGCCCCAGCCGGGGATATTATCGAAGTCAAGCGTCACAAGGTCACGCCCGGTCACTGCATTGGCCTTGCGCCGTCCGCCGTTGAGGGAGCCGCCCACGAACCCGCCGACATCCTTTAATGCGTCCTGCTGAGGTTTCGGCAGGTGCATATAAGCGTCAAGCGTTTCCGTCGAACGGACGGGATTCCGCAGGCGGTCATACAGCTCTGCCACGGTCATCAGCTGAGGTTTCCAGTTGAGATCGTTTCGGGATGCGCCGGTGGTGATGGTAATTTGTCTATCGAATTGCATGACCGTTTTCCTCGCTTTATCGTTATAATGGAGTTTCGCTGTTAGGCTGTTCACGGCTGAACAGTTCAGATGCAACGGATGTCAGGTATCCGGCGATTTCGGAAAGCTCAATGCCCTTGGTTTCCCACCGCATGAGCGTGTACATGGACTGCTCCGGCTTTTCGGGGTCGATGCCACGGGCAATGCACACCAGATTTTTAGGATTCTGCTTTGCAATGGCCGTCAGCCATGCCGCGATGCCCTTTGTGTAATCGTTGCCGTTCGGGTCAAGGATGACTACGGGATAAACCTCGGCATCCTCTTTTTCATTCGGTGTAGCCATATCTCAGATTTCCTCCTTACTTGTAGATGTCGCCGCTCTGCTTGTGCTGCAGGGTGATTCGGCCTACGACCTCAAACCCCGCCAGCCCACAAATGTACTTGACCGTGTGGATAAGTGCGGCGATGGCATCGAACCGCGCCCGGTATTCACTGGTTGCCGCCGCCTCAATGCCCTGATAAGCGGTAGGATCAGCATAGCCTTTGTCGTTGTAGTAGGGGTTGTTGCGGGAGTTGAACGCCCGCTCATCGACAGAAAAATCAATCACTATAATTCACCATCCTTGCACCGCAATCCGGGTTTATGGTTGGCGCGTCCTCGATCAGACCGCGCACATATTCGGCACCCGCCTTATATGCCTGATATTCGCTGCCGTCATAGGCGCTACCGTTCATGTCTATTGAACGTAATATGCTGTTTGCATCAATCAGCCGAGCTGGTTCTTTCGGCTGGCTTGCGCCCGGAATCGGGCAGCCTATTGTTGTGTTCATTCTGATACCTCCTCTACATACGCCATGTTCTGGCGCAGATTGAGCGATTTTGGATTGAGAACGCAAGCCGGGACAATAGTCCCGCCGTTGCACGCACCGTAGTTGTACAGCAAACCATCCGTGTTCATAGTGCGAACGACGCTCGATTCCCCCACATCGGAATCTTTATCACCACAGCACAAAGGCGTGGCAGTCCAAATCAATCCTTCTCTGTCGTAGTGTGGGATGAATTCGCGGTACTTGCGATACTCGTCGCAAGTCAGGATGAAAACGGCGTCCTGTACTGTTCCATAGGCGCGGTCGCCGTTATCTGCAACAAGGTCAACGGTATGTTCCAGCAGACTTTTTCTATCGAAAACAGCGTTCGCCATATCAGATAAAATCCCCCGCACATTACTGGTTCGGTAGTTATTCCAGTTGCCCCTTTCGTCTGTAAATTTATCACTTGGGCAGAATTTTACATCCTTTGCCCACGGCTTTGCCATAATTGCCAACAGGCCACCGTCAGGGTGTTTCGGGTCAAGGCAGACCCACTCAAAACCTTTGAACATGAAGTGTTCGCCTGGGCGTAGGGTTGTGATGTTAGTCATTGCTGCTCTCCTCTGCGCCCACAGCGGCGCTCTGTGTGGTGGTTTCGGTTTCGCTCGGTACATTTGCTGTCGTAACAGTTTCGCCCTCAGACGGGGCATCTGCGGGGCTGTCAGCGGGCGCCCAGCCCGTGGCCTGAATCAGCGCGTCATACCGCATCATTTCGTTTACGACCTCAGCCACAGTAGGGGACGGGGCTGCCTTTTCCGGGTCAAAACCAAAATGCTCGTTGAGAGCCTGTTTGCGCCAGTATTGAGCCATGCGGACAGCGTGATTTCGTTCATCAGCATGGCGATATGCGGTGGTTTTCCAGATACGGGTTTCCTGCTTGGCGAACTCAAGGCGCGTTTTCAGGGATGCGATTTCAGATTCCGCGCTCTTTTTGGTGATGTAGTGCTGAATCGTAGCGCAGACAGTACCCAGCACCAGCAGACCGCCCCAAACAATATCAGTGTTCACAGCTCATCCTCCCAATCCTCAGAGATGCCCTCGTCAAAATCTTCATCTGCCGATTCAATGAACAGGCAGTGATGCTCATCAATCGGGACGGACGCGCCATCGGGGAAAGCCTCGATCTCGCCCGTGGATTGCTCAGAATAGATAACCTCGCCGTCATCGGGGGACATCTTCTTTGCATCCTCGGCGGATTCGGCATAAGCCATAAAAAAGCCGCTGAACGGTACTTTATACAGACATTTCATTTTTCGTCAGCCTCCTCAAGTTGTGTAGCTGTTGCCGGTACGTCCTGCAGCCGGGGGTGTCTGCCGCAGGATTTGCCCTCGGTGCAGAATTGGTATTTCGGGTTGATTTCACATTGCGGAACCATCATGCCCGCGATTTCAGGGGACAGGGGGGCAATTTCTTTCTTCATCAAATCAAACATATTGCGGATTTCTTGCTGTGCGCGGGAACAAAGCCGTAGGTGACTGGCCTCAATAAGCGCCCGCGCATTTGCAGAAATGTACAGCTCAGTGGTTGCGCCATTGGGCAGAACCATCCGTGCGTCCTCCTTTGCCACGCCGTTCTCAATCAAGCGGTCATAGGCATCCCATGCGTAATCGTAAGCATCGGCAATGATGCCGTCCTGATCCTCATCGGTGGATGCGGGGAACACCGGCTCGGAGCGGCTTTCGTTGCAATACCGCTGACTGCGCACGGAAAAGCTGAAATGCCGATGCCGGGTCAACTGAGCAAGGCAGGCGCGGCTGATATCCTTAACATGGAACGTGAAATAGGCGTGCTCATATACACTTAGATGCCCAGTCTTAGCGCACCCCTTGGCGATTTTGAATTTGACAAAATCAGGCTCACTGTCATAGCACACACTCGCGGCCTGCTCAATGATGTGCATGGGGTTATATACGGTGTTGAAGTAGCAGGCCGTGCCGCACTGATACGGCATCGGGGAGGAATAGGCAATCAGTTCAACATTCATGGCTCGTGGCCTCCTTTTTGATGCGGGCATTGCCGCCCATGCGGCGGTATGCTGATGCTTTTGCGTTATCAGGTAAGATATTCAGCAAATCACTGTCACCGCCCAGCGAAAGAAACTTATCTCGATACCAGTCGGCTTTTGACAATTCCTGCGTTGTGCCGTCTTTCAGCCCGCAGCGGTATAAGTATTTGTAGCGGCTCAACAGGCAAAAATGCTGCACATATTTCGTCCCGAACTTTTCCTCCATCTCAACGATGCACTCTTTCTGCCCAGGGCGGTTGTAGTGGTCGGGGTGATTCACCATCTCCGGCTCGTCATCCTCCCGATCTCTCCCGAATAACGGCTGTGTAGCTGTTCCGAGCATTGCCACGATGGCGCCCAGCAGGAAGATGGCAGTGATAAACGCCAGAACCAGAGCAATGATAAAAAGACCTATGAGAACCTTTGCGATAGATGTCAGAATAACCATTTTTAACTCCTCCTATGATACAAACAAATCAGGCGGCAAAGCCTTATCGTCAATGTAGTAATCAGCGCCGATTTTACGCGGGTTGGTGCCGTATACCCGTTTCAATTCCTCGGTGTTGTCGTTCACTGCGTCAAATTCCAGCCCGTAGCAGCGGCAAAACTCCACGGCGCGGGTCAGCATCTCGCCCTCCCGGCACGTCCACAGGATAATCTTTGCACCGAGGCGGCGGCGAGATATGAGTTTGTCGATCAGGGGCAAATTGGGTGCGCCGATTTCAGGGTAGGCGTTTTCGCAGAGGGTGCCGTCAAAGTCAACGGCGTATGTGGTCGGATGGCTCATTTCAGTTTTTGCTCCTCCATGTATGCCGCCCATTGGCGGTCTTTTTCGGCTTTCATCGCCTTATCCATCGCGGTCATCATACGGCGCACGACTTCAGCGGCGATTTGCAGCTTTTTAGAACCCTCGGCGATGTCTGGGCTGTCAGCCGTCCAGCGGGCGGTCACGACGACGCTGGGCACCGCCCCGGCGTAGTAGAAACAGGCATCCACAGCGTCACAGTAGAGGTACGAGCGGATGCGCGGAGTGGCGCGGGTACTGCCGAGCATCGTCATGCCGCGCTCGGCAAGGGTCTGCGGGGTGGATGTGATGATGCGATCATTGATGTGGGCCTCATGCGCCGCCTCGCGCAGACAGCGCTCCCGTATTTCATCGGTAATTTTCAAGTGCATCATGGCGGCACCTCACTGCAACAGCGTGTTAAGAAGGCGCTGGGCGGCTGTCCGCTTGGCACATTCGCGCAGGGTATCACGTTCATCCATCGCCAGAGCGCCCGCTTGCATCAACAAATCCATAGCTTTTGCAAGGGGCAAATCGTAGTTGGTGACGCACATACCGTGGACAATACGCTGATGGTAGGTGCGCCGTCCACGCTCAATCAGGTCACGGATGGCCTTTGCCCCGGCGAACATAGCGACACCCGCCTGCCGATACACGGCCAGTTCACGGGCCATGTCGGCTACGACATTGAGGTTTTTCAAATCCTCGGCGCTTTCATTGCACCACAGGACATCCTCAACTGCGCCGGTCTTTTCGTTGTAGATGACGGAGTATTTACTGTCCCGAATGTCGATCCTCATGGCTGCTCACCTCCCAGAGCTTTTCGTCGTGTAGCCGTTCGTTCCACCGCCGATGCTTTGCGGACATCGTCCTGCCGACCTCGGCGGGGTCATTCAGTGCGGCGGGCAAAATACTGATGCACAATTCCACATCCGCGATTTCCTCTTGCAGATTGGCAACACAATCTGCGCGGGATTTCGGCGTGGGGTTCTCGTTGCGTATCTTGCGGGCCATCTTGAGCGCGGCCTGCGCCAGTTCAGCCGATTCCTCGGCGAGTTGTTCCAGCAGTGCCGCCGTGCCGATCATCTCCAAAACGTCATCGGGCATCGTCTGTACCTCCCACAATGTCAGCTAGATTGATAATCTCGCCGGGACGCAGATTATTAAAAGCCCCTGTCGGTAGCGGAATGGTGCGCTGTCCCTCGCCCTTAAAATAGCGGTGATTCGGATTAGGTTTCGCCTCAATAGGCCAGACGATAGTTTTTGCAAACGGCATCATGGCCTTTGCGAGCGCGATGTCCTGTGCAGACCAGATTGAGGGTAACTCCCAATTATTAGGTGAACTTTCGCATAAAATGCAAAACCCGCTATCCTCACGGGCAAAGCATCCCTTGCAAACGTCTGTTCCGTTTTCGTTACAATATCTGGACAGATAGTCCGCCGCGCGGCGGGCATCCGCAGAGTTTGTCGTCCGTTCCATGCTTTACTCCTCCTTTGCCATCAAATCCTTACCGCACAGCGGGCAGATTTTGCCGTCAACCTTGATGCCGCACACGGGGCAGCGCAGGCGCACATTGGTGTTGATTTCATGGCTGTCGGCCTCACTAGCCGCGCCCTCAAGGTTTTTCACGGCCTGTGCGTAGTAGCTATCTTTCAGTTCGATGCCTAGCCCACGACGACCCATGAGAACGGCCTGATAGGGCACAGAACCGATACCCGCAAACGGATCAAGCACGATGTCGCCGGGATTCGTCCACAGGTCGATGCACCGCTCGATTACATCCAACTGCAACGGGCAGATGTGCTTTTCATCCTTTTCATCGCGGGCGCTCTTGCGCTGCAAGGTGTTGGACTGCCGCACATCCATCCAGACCGGTGATGCGTATTTCTGCCACACATCCACCGGGAACGATTCATGGTCGTGGGGGATAGGCTCAGGGTTTTCACCGGGCTTGCGGAATGTCACCACATAATCAGGCAGCCCCTGCCTCGACATCGCAGAATCCTTGCGGATCTGCTTGTGTAGCAAGCCGAGGGCTTTCGTGCGCTGCATCTCCGTGACCGGGTTTTTCCAGATGCACACCTCCGAATGGAAGATGAACCCGTACTCGATCATCTCGCGGATAATGTCACCGCGAAAATCCTTGATGCCGATAAAGCCATCACGGGATTTCATGGCGGGCAGATTCATGCAGTGGATGGATACCAGCCGCCCCGGCATGATGACCCGGTACAGCTCCGCCACGAGGTAGCCGAAGTGCTGTGCAAACTCCGCACCATCACTGCTGTTTCCCATGTCCCGGTCACTGTTGGAGTAGGTATACAGGCTGGCGAAAGGCGGGGAGAAGATGGAGTAGTGGATACTGTTATCGGGGATGCCGCGCAGGGTTTCTACGCAATCCCCCTGATACATTGCCCAGCGCTGTGCGCTGTCAATCAACTGGTTAAGCACATTCATGTCTAAATTCCTCCCATGCAGGCAGTGTCATAGTCGTTTGCGGTTCATAGGGCGTTGTCAGGCGGCAGGTGCTTTGCAACTGCTTTTTGACGATTTCGCGGGTCTGTTCGCCCATCGCCGCCCGCATCTTATCGCAATCGGCCTGCTTACGCTCAATATTGGCCTTGACCGCGCCCTCACGGGCACTGATAACGATGTACACATCCACCGGCTCAGACTGCCCAAAGCGCCAACAGCGGCGCACGGCCTGATAATATTGCTCATAACTGTCAGACAAACCGACAAAAATCATCTTGTGGCAGTTCTGCCAGTTCATGCCGAATCCGGCGATAGAGGGCTTTGTGACGAGCGCCCGGTTAAAGCCCATTGAAAAACTAAGCAGGCGAGAGCTTTTCAGCGATGCCTTATCGCTGCCCTTGACCTCTACCGCATCGGGGATGCCGTGCGCCAGTGCTTCACTCTCCGAATTGAGGTCGCACCACACGAGCCACTGTTCGCCGGGGTCGCTATTCACCAGATCGGCCGCCGCTTGGCACCGTTCTGCGAGTGTAGCCCGTCTGGCCTCGCGCCGCTGCGTCAGCGTCATGCTCTCGGTAATCGGTGCATCTCCGTCCACGATGACCTCATGCACCCTCAGCGGCGGGAGGTCGTACCCCGGCAGGTCATAGCCGAGGTCTGCGGGACTGTTCATAACCACAGCCCAACTACCCAGCCATTGCCAGAAAACATCCTCAGCGTGACCTTTGAGCCGCCATTTCGATGTCTGCCCGCCATCATGGACAAAGAACATGGACAGCATCTCAGAATAGGACATGATGCCCAAAAATTCTGCATGATTGCCCAGCTCCATAAAGTCATTGGGCGCGGGGGTGGCGGTGCAGGCCAGCCGGAACGGCGTATCGGAGAAAAAGTCGATGATCTGATTGCGCACTTTGCCCGTAAAGGATTTCAGGATGCTGGATTCATCCAGAACTACGGCTGAGAAATGCACCCCGGCGAATTTGTCCAGTTTCTCATAGTTGGTGATGTTCACACCGGGCTGAATATCATCGGCAGTTTCACAGAGGGTAACGGGCACTCCGAATTTCAAGCCCTCTCCCACGGTCTGCGGAGAAACGGTCAGAGGCGCTACAATGAGGGCATCCCCCCCCGTATGCTCACAAACCCGATGCGCCCATTCAAGTTGCATCGCGGTCTTGCCGAGGCCGCAATCGGCAAAAATAGCGGCGCGGCCCTTTGCCAGCGCCCACCGCACGATGTCTTTTTGAAAGTCGTACAACTTATTGTTGAGGTCGTCCACGGTCAGGGCGATACTGTCGGTATGTACTGCCCGCTCCGACTTGTGAACAACGAAATCAGAATAATTTTCCATCCTCTACCTCCGGGAACCATTTCTTCGTAACCGCGATGGGAAACTCCTCGATCTCCGAGGCCCAAACGCATAACTGCTTGCGCCCAGCGTGTAGCTGTGCCCACACATACGGAAAACCGCCGATGCCATCAAACAAACTGCCGAGGGTAGCATCCTCCGGCAGACGATCAGAGATGCCGCCGAGAACGTAGTACCACTGCGGCAAGGCGATGGAGTTGCCCAGCGCTTTATATCGGGGACTATCAGCGGCTTTGTGGGTCTTGCCTCTGCTGTCTACCCAGCCGCCGAGATCCGTCCAACCATCGGGATAGCCCTGCAGGCGCTCACACTCAGTAGGGGTCAGCCGCCGCACAATCCAGCGGATGATTTTTTCAATCACCGATGGCCCTGTAGCTCCGCCCTGCCCGGTAGCAGTCGTCAGAGTTACAGCCTTATCACCCGTTAGAGTACCGTTATACAGGTCTGCACCTACAGGCTGAGCGGTTACTCTACCGAGAGAATCTGCCCTGCCGGGTCCCTTATAATCGCGGGCCAGTAACGCACCCGCTACGGTATCGCCCTGTAATGTGATGGCTGTATAGTCGGTGACGCGGCTGTTATGGTCGCCGGTCATTGTAGGGGAGGTGATGCCGTCGCCGTTGCCCTGCGCATCATAGATAAGCGGCTCGGCTACGGGATTGATGCAGTTGAGACACACAACACTGCATGCCTTTGGCGGTTCCGCCACAAAAAGTGTCTGGTCTTGCAAGGTGGAGAGGGTTGCGCTTCTTTCGGTCTGCACCAATGCACCTTTGCCGCCGCCCTCACACCCGGAACGAATTTTTAAGGTATAGGCACATGCAGGTTTATTCCCACCACATTCAGCATTAAGAGTTGGCGCTAATTCTTCAGCATATCCGATACTTCGTGCTTGCTCACTATTTCCTAACTTGAACGCACAAACATTGCTTACTTCGGCATATACTCCATCTGCTGTTCCAGCGCCGTTTTCAACAGTTCCGGCAGTTGCTTGCCCCGGCGTGACGCCCGGCGCAAAATGCCCTCGCAGGCTTTCCGGCTCAAATAGTATTTCTCCGGCACGCCCACCTGTAAGATCGAGGATAAGCGAGATGCGCAGGCGACGTTGGGGGACGCCCCAATACTGGGCATCCATAGTTCGCCACGCCAGCGAGTAGTGGTCTGCCAGAATTGCCCCGGCGCGGGGCCATTTAATCCCCCCCCCGTGCGTCCGTAGGTCTAGGAATAACAGCGTCGGGGTCGATGACCCGACAGAGGCTTTGCAGGACGGCATGGAAATCTTCTCCTTTGTTTGAACTGAACGCGCCGGGTACATTCTCCCAGACAGCGTATTTGGGGTACGCGCCAAAAGTGGCATATCTCATTTCGCGGATGATGCGGACGGCCTCGGAGAACAGCCCGGAGCGTTCTCCGGCCATACCGGCCCTTTTCCCGGCGATGGAAAGGTCTTGACACGGTGATCCGAATGTTATGACATCCACGGGCGGGATGGTGTACCCGCTCATTTTGGTAATGTCTCCAAGGTGTACCATCGTCAGCCCTCCTCGGTTACGGCGGGTGTAGCCGCCTGCAGCCGTGTCCGCTCGGCCATCAGAATCTTGCCCAGCTTGTTCAGCCCCTTAGTGCCCTCGCTGCGACAGAGGGCGCATCCGCACACGCCCCAGTAGTTGTCGTTCCATGTGTTACCCTCGATCAGTTCGGCATCGCCGGTGTCGATAAGAGCCTGTGCAAGGGCGGGATTTTGGGAAAATTTTGCATGGATGACATCGGCCATGATGCCGTCACGCTCTTTCTCCCATCCCTTGCGCAGTTTGATTTTGCGCCCGATGGCTTTTGCCACATTGGGCGGGACAGTGCAGAACGCCGCGCGGTCAATCGGGACATTGCATTTTGCCGCCTGAAAAGCGGCCTCAGCGCTCCGATAAGTCAGCCCATCAAGAGTGACAGGGCAGGCGCAGTAGTTGCTCAAAAAGTGGTATTCGCCGGTAAAGGCGGTGATTTGTACCTTGCTCATCTTCTTTTACGTTTCCTTTCTCGGCTTGTCGCCTTGACCTCGACGCCCGAATCGTGAAGCATCGAGCGCATGAACAGGTCGCCTAAATCTTCGGTCTGGTATTCCATGTACTTGTCCACGACGGCATCAAAATGATTGACGACGCGCTGGACGGTTCGCGGGGAAAGACCACATTGGAGCATGGACAGTGCCCAAACGTACTGAGCGCGGGTGCTGATGTCGGCGCGTTCTTTCATAACGGCCTCATGGACGCGCCGTTCCATGACCTTTTTGCCGTTCTGGTCGAGATGAATAAGAGCGTTCATGCGATAATCAGTCCTTTTTGAAGAATTTATCGACCCATCCGTCCGCGTTGAGGGGAAGTGCCTGCGCCCATGGGATGGGCTTTGTCATAATTTTTGTAACGGTGTCCAGCATCGTGTCATTGTCGGCCCATGCAGGCGTGTCGATGACGACTTCATCATGGATGTGGAATACGACGTGTAGGCCCTGTGCCTCAAGGTTTTCAATGGCGATTGCCAGACAGTCACGGGCGATAGCCTGCACGATGTTCTCCACCAGCTTGCCGCCGTAGGTTTCCACCCGCTCCCATCGTTTGGTCGTCTGATTCTGACCCATATAGCTGACCGAGGGATTGCCCCAGCGGTTTACGCCGATTTCGGGGGATGGATAGTACAGCTTGCGCCCGGACGGCAGCAGAATCGTCATGTACCGGGTGCCCGTGATGACATCCAGCTCACAGGCCAGAGTGATGACGGCATCGGTGGTTTCGGAGCGGATAGTCTGTGCGCCGCCGTTGGTGATGACGGTGACGGCGGCAGAATCAACGATGTTCCACAAATCGCGTATCATCGAATTTGTTTCGCGCCATCTGTCCACAATGCCCTTGACTTCATCATCGGAGAGGTCGTCGAGGTTATGCCCAGTGTCCATGCGGCGCATTGCACTGACACCGCCCTGATAGCCGAGGGCCAGTTCTGCGACTTTGCCGCGCTGGCGCAGAGCGTATTCCGGGTTGCCCTTTTTGATTTTCTCAATGGGCACATGGAACATCTGCGATGCCGACGCTTCATAGATTTTGCCGTGGGTGCGGAAAACTTCAAGCCGCCATTCCTGACCCGCCAGCCACGAGATGACGCGGGCCTCAATGGCCGAGAAGTCGGCATCAATCAGAACATTGCCGGGGGTCGCCACAAAGGCCGTGCGGATAAGCTGCGAAAGCGTATCATTGATACTGCCGTACATCAGCCGCAGGCCGTCGATGTTGCGGTCTTTGACGAGCTGACGCGCCGGGGGTAGGGGGTGGGTATAGGTGCGGGGGAGATTCTGCACCTGCACCAGACGGCCCGCCCAGCGCCCGGTGCGGTTCGCGCCGTAGAATTGGAGCAGGCCACGGACACGACCATCATCCGCGATGCAGGTTTCCAGTGCATCATATTTTTTGGTGCTGGTCTTGCCGAGTTCCTGCCGGATTTCGAGCATCCGCTGCACATTGGCGGGTTGCGGCTGTTTCAGCATCGTGGCGACGGTTTCTTTGGTGACGCTGGTGATCTCGGCATCGCTGTCCGTGGCATCGGTCAGCCATCGGGCCAACTGTTTGATGGAGTTGGGGTTGTCCAGCCCGGAAAGCTGACGGGCCTCGGCCATCAACTGGCTTTTGACCGTAGCGCCGATGACGAGAGCGCCGCTCACCATTTCCATGTCAGCGGCCACGCCCCGCGCGTTCATCGTCAAGTCGGTTTCCCATTGCTTTTGCACAAACGCGGGCACGGGAAACGCCGACAGGCGGCGGTCAATTTCCATTTCGGTTACAACGTCCTGCCCGTTGTACTCCTTGAACAGTTTCCATTTGGCGGGGTCGTGCTTGGGTAGATTGCGGGTGCGGTTCCCATTGGCATTGGAGGGCTTGCAGGGAACGCAGAAATAGCGGATAAGGGCCTTGCCCGTCGTCAACTTTTTCTTATCTTCAGGCAGGCCCATCGCTCTGCCCGCCGCGTCCAGCGATGCCGGGTAGCCGCAGTAGAGCGCGTGGAGCATCGTATCGCGCCACTGATCGGGGGGCAGCCATCCCAGATACTTGCTGAGGGCAAACCACTCGAAAGCCGCGTTGTAGGCGTGTTTGATGTATAGGGAATTTTTGAGGGCATTTTTCAGCCAAAGGGGAATAACCTGCCCGCTTGCCACATCGATGACCTCAACGGGCATCCCGTCGAGACTGTACGCGAAAAGCAGAATCTCAAAAGACGGGTCGAGGATATATCGGTATGACCCCGCCGCGCCGATGCTGACGGTGCTGTAAGTCTCAAGGTCGATACTCAGATGGTGTAGCTGTTCACTCATTGCCGTTCTCCTCATATCCGAGTTCAGCCAAAACCGAGCCAATCAGCACGGAGGTGTTGACCCCACGCCCCTCAAGGGTAATGACGATAGCCGTAAACAGGGGCGTACCCTGTACCCACTGAACAATCTCACGAGGAGTCATGGAAGTGGCATTGTGGATAGATGCGACGGCATCTTCGTCAACAAGATCATTCGCTCTCCAAACATTGCGGGTCTGGCGCTCAATATCACAGACGAGCATCGTCTGCACGGTTTCGGGGCGGCGCAGGAGCATCCGCACAATATTCATGAGGTGCGAGGTTTCCAGCTCCTTGATGCTCACCATTGTATCGTTATTCGTGCGCCAAACCTCGGCGCTGTCAAATCTGGTTTTCATCTGGGCATTTCCTTTCCTTATTTATAAGGGAATCCGCATAGACTGCGCCCACAATGGGCGCAGGGATACTTACGATTTACGGACACAGAAGCAGACGGGCGCGGACAGCCACGTGTTGGAGGCGCTGGTGTAGTCCGCATTGCCGCTGCTGTTCACAAAGCAGAAGAAGGAGCTACCGGAGCACTGAGAAGATGTCCAATAGGCAATAGAATCGCCGTTGTGTTCATCCACTCTCATGCGATGCCGACGGTCTTTGTACCAATCCATCTGCTTATACATATCCTCATCACCGAAAACGCTGTTACCGCTGAACAGTTCAGACGCGGCGGGCAGGAACAGGCGCTCATGATGACAGAATTTCATGCCATCGATGATGTGCTTGCGCTCAGTATCGACAATAGCCTTGCGCAGTTCATCGGGCAGCAGATGATCGATGCAGTCAAGCCATTTTTCGATCTTACCATAGGCCATGCAGTCACCGAGGCCGACCGCAGAATCAAAGCGGACGGCATCGTCATCATCGATGTCTGTGACAACGCACTCGATAGGACGACCATCCAGCAAGTCGAAAGCCAGCACATCGCCAATGTGCGGATTGGATGTGATTTCTTTCAGGGCAGTGCCGATGTCAATATCGGTGCAGACGGTTTTACGCAAAGTTGCAAAGCTCATTTGTAAGTTCCTTTCCTTTATGTACGGGCTTGGATTTCCTCTTGGTTTCTGCCCCGGAGCCGGAATTGAACCGACATCGCGCGCTCGCTCTACCGTTGAGCTATCCGAGTATATGAGAGGAGGGGCCGCAGCCCCTCCCGGTATAGAAAGAGGTGGATGGTTATTTGATTACCAATACCCTACCGAAAAGCGTGGTAGCTGGGTCATATAGGGCATCAAGTACCCTACGGGGAAGTGTTACACCGGATTCCCGGTCAGCGGATTCACAGCGCCGCCAGTGGGATATGTCTGTGTAGCGCCGTTCCACGGTGCCGGGTTCGCGGCAGGCGCTGAGTAAGGCTGCTGGTACGCGGGCACAGCCGGAGCGGCAGTCGGAATAGGGTTTGCCTGTGGCCAGCCCTGCTGCATAGGAGCAGCGGCGGGAGCCACGGCATTGCCGACACCGGCGAAATCAGATGCGGCAGATGCACCGCCAGACAGCGGCTCACCGTCACAGGTTTTCATCACATTGCCCAGCCCACAGCCAACGCCGCGCTTACCAGCGGTATTAAAGGGATAGAATCGGACGGTCACACGGGCGTACATACCGCTGTAGATGTCCTGCGGGGCCAGTTCGACGTTGATGTTGTCCTGACCGACGACCTGCGGCTTGTTTTTGGAGCTAGCCGTGATGACCCAGCAACCGTGACACTCATCGCCAAACGGGATGCCGCTGGGGCGGACACCATCGCCATCATGGATAATGGAATCCAGATTCGGCGGGACGATACCGCCCCACAGCGTACCCGCGCCGACCTGTGCCGCCGCCTGAATGGCGGCGCGGAAGTCCGCGATAGTGGCGGTGTCGGTCTTGGGAATCAGCAGGGTAGCGCTGTATTTAGCGTCGCCCACGCCGCCCTGCGGCTGACGGGGCTTGTCGAGGTTGGCATAGGACAAGCGAACCTCGCCGGTCAAACATCTCTGTGCATCGTTGTTATACATGACACATTTCCTTTCTTATTCGGTTTCAGTTGTATTTTCTTCGTCGTTATCATCGAAATAGGCATCGGTGATTTCGGCAAATTCGGGGTAGCGGTGCATGGCATCGAGGATGTCGGTCTGAGCGCGGCAGATGGCGGCGCTGACATCGGCAAGCATTGCCGCACGCCGGGCAGTGTACGGGCGCATCCGTTTCGGAGAAACCATACGCGGGACAGAGTTCAAAATATCCACGAGTTCGGCAGATACCAAAACGACGCGGGCCGGGGCCGCGATGCTTTCAGGAATGTCCGGGTCATTGGCGATATTGCGGATTTCATCAACAATGCTGATGTCATCGTCCGCATCCTCAGTATCATTGCAGGGTGTAGCCGTCTTGGCATCCTCGCACCCATCGCGGTTTTCGCAATTCTTGCAGTCATCCTCGTCTTTGGCGAGAGATTCCAGCAGTTCTTTGACTTCGCCATCGGGTGCGCCGCCGACAGCGATAATGTTCACGCCCTCAACCTCGCCGTTGCGGATAGCCTCGCGCAGTTTCGGGTCATGCTCAGTGGCCAGTTTCAAGAGCATTTGGGCCAGAGGGCTGTTTTTCTCAACTTTCATTTCTGTACCTCCTCAGAATTGAAAACCCATTGTAATTTGGGGTGACATTTCAGCATCTCGATAAAGAAGTCCAGCCGGGTTTTGCGGTCATAGCTGAATTTCAAGGTGTCGTAGGTGCGCTTTTTAAGAGCTTTTTTGCTTGCAAGTTGCTTTTTAGCATCCTGCAATTCGGCATTGGGCAGTCGAGTGCCGACAGGGTGCTTTTTGGTGCGGATGACGGTTTGCAGATCTGATACCTCAGTAGATATGTTCACATAGGCATCTGCCGCGTCCTTGCGGTCACGCTCGTACTTATCGCGCTGCCGCTCCCAGTAGGCCAGCAGCTTTTTGGCCTTATCCTCGCACTTTTCGTCCTTGACGAATTGGGAGAGGATGGCGGGCATCTTATTTTTGGGGCAGTCAACCAACAGCGGCAGATACAGCTCCATCTCAAACCAGCCATCGTCCCGATGGTGATAGCTGATTGTGATATGGTCGTAATCGTCGAACATTGGTTAAACCCCTCCAAAATCAGCGGCAGCGCTGTTGTACGGTTCGCGCTTGTCGGATTCGTCAACTAACGTCGGCTTGCCCATCGGGCGGTCGATCTGGTCGGCCAGCAGTTCGGCAAACTTTTTCTTGCCGAGCCGCTTTTCCAGTTCGGACAGGGAAACGGGCTTGCGGTCATAAAGCATGGCCTCATCGTAGCCTGCCTTGATAAGCGTTTGGAACGCGGCATCGGTATCGTGGAATGCGCGAACACTGCGGCCAGCAACGACTTTCCATCCGGGAATTTCACCGCCGTCAAGGATGGTCTGCTGGGCATAGGCTTTGAGATCGTCATACCAGCTCACCAAAAACTGACCGCGTGTCAGCAGTTGACCGATTTCTTCATCGGTCAGCGCTTTTTGCAGACCCATCGCGCGGCGCGTGATGTTGTCTTTCGGTTCATCGGCGGGGACGCGGCCCATAGGCACACAGGCGGCGAAATCTTCCAGCGCCGTGTTGATATTGGCACGGGCGCGGCATTTTGCCTTGCCCCGGCAGAACTTGCAGTGCTCGCCGGGAACAAATACGCCGGGGCCGTTGAATGCCTCCACAGCGAGGGGATGGATTTCGGCGCCCCATGCCAACAGGTCATCCACGGTCATCTCATCCTCGGACGGGTCGGCGCTGATTCGGGGCTGGATGATGGTCATGCGCACCTTTTTGATGGTGTCGCCGTACAGGGGGCGGTACTTCGCAAGGGCGCCGAGGGCGTAAAGCCGCATCTGCGGATTGCCCACGGCATCCACACGGACACCCTTGCCGTGTTTGTAGTCAAAAATGTTCAGCGTGTCATCGCCGATCATCACGCAATCACAAGTACCGAAACCCTCCGGCACAACATCGGAAAAGTCTACCTGCTGCTCCGTCATAATCGCCGGAGGATTGGTGTAGCCCAGCGCCTTTTCCATAATCCAGTCGCAGTAGACCTTGGCACAGGTCAGCATTTCGGGCTGATAGAGCTTGTTCCGCTGCAGGGGACGCAGCTCCTCAGCCATCGAATCCACATCGCCACGGGTCTTGACGAACAACTCGCAAATGCTGTGCGCCAGCGTACCCTCCTCGGCATAGACGCTCGTACTGGCCGGGAATTGCGCCTCAAACGTGGGCGACGCGGTACAGATCAGATAGCGGTGCGCATTGGATGCGCCGCACTTGGCATGAATCTCAGGGCTTGCCATTTGCTTTCTCCTTTTCTTGCTGTTGATAAAAAGCGTGAAGAACACTTTTCGCCGCGAGAATCCCATCCATATACCCCTCGGCGCGTTTTCCGCTGTGTGGGTTGTTCTGGGCCTTGCGAGTTAGCAACGCCTGCATGGCGTCATATTCCCACGCCGTCATCTCAGCACCCTTAAAACTTTGCGCCGAGGGCGGCGAGATCAGCAGCCACATTGGGCAGATACTCTTTAGGAATCTGCGTGACGGCCTGAACGCCGTATTTTGCGAGAATGCCCTGCAACTGCATAGCGAATGCGGGGTTGCTGTTCATCAGCGGCATGGCGGCGTTGATGATCTGCTCGAGGGTGACGCTACTCTGCTGAGGCTGAGGCTGTGCCGGAGCGACGGGAGCAGGTGCAGCAGTAGGCTGAGGGATGAACTGCTGGGCCACAGGAGCAGCAGGCGGGGTCATCACGGGAGTAGCCGTTGCAACGGGCTGGGGCATCATAGGCGCGGCCACGGGGGCGGCGGGAGCGGGCTGCTGTGCAGGGT
>ERZ1034687.75-NODE-75-length-58461-cov-17.029295_pt1 | contig 58461 bp, 47 predicted proteins | sample MGYA00520704_ERZ1034687 | MGnify/ENA primary metagenome ERZ1034687 (study PRJEB33766, sample SAMN09781762) | gut metagenome | biome: gut microbiome | host: Homo sapiens | place: Madagascar | study: EMG produced TPA metagenomics assembly of the PRJNA485056 data set... | reverse complement strand
CCTTCTTCACCGGGCAACCGAAGTTAATATCAATCACATCCGGCTTCGCCTGTTCCACTATCTTGGCAGCCTCCACCATATCGGCGGTAGTGCGACCATATATCTGAATGCCTACAGGACGTTCCTCGTCACTGATGGTCAACTTGTTGACGGTCGATTTGATCGAGCGCACCAAGGCTTCTGCCGACACGAACTCGGTATAAACCATAGCGGCACCAAATCGTTTGCAGAGCATACGAAATCCAATATCTGTCACGTCTTCCATCGGAGCGAGGAAGAGGGGCTGAGACCCAAATTCTATATTTCCTATTTTCATGAATCTAACTTTTTGCGGCTGCAAAGTTACTGCAAATTTTTGAAAATCAAGAAGACTACATCAACAAATGATACATTCCCCCTGCCAATGTCTTGATGATGCCCTTCATCTCCAGGGTGAAGAGGAGGGCAGGGAGGCGAGTCACCTCGATGTGGGCTTGTACGGAGATGACGTTGATTTGCAAGTCGTTGTGCTGGGTGAGGACATCCACGATGGCTTGCTCTTCTGCCGAGAGGTCGGGGAAGAGACTTCGCTCGATGCCTTGTCGCTTGGCTTGCATCAGCTTCGAGTCGTCTTGCCATCCCATGTCCTTCACGAAGTCGGCGGCACTGGTGAGGAGCGTGGCACCATTCGAGCGGATGAGGTTGTTGCAGCCCTCGCTGTAGTAGTCGCCTATCCTGCCAGGGAAGGCGAAGACATCACGGTTGTAGGCTTGCGAGATCTCGCACGTGATGAGGCCTCCACCATGGGCGGCACTCTCTATCAAGATGCAAGCATCCGACATGCCTGCCACGATGCGGTTGCGGCGCACGAAGTTGATTTTGTCTGCGTTCGTCTGGGTGAGAAACTCGGTAAGCAGTCCTCCTTGCTCCGTCATTCTGCGAGCCGTCTCCTTGTGTCGGGAAGGGTAGAGGTCGTCCAAGCCATGCGCCAACACGCCCACCGTCTCATATCCCTTGTCGAGGGCTTGTCGATGCGCCAAGATATCTACTCCGTATGCCAAACCGCTCACAATGAGTACTTGCGGACAGAGCTGCCTGAGGTCGCTCACGAAGCGGCGGATGAGGTCCTCGCCGTAAGGAGTGCAGTGGCGAGTGCCCACAATGTTGATGACTCGTTGCTGGTTGAGGTTGGCATTGCCCTTGTAGAAGAGCATGAGTGGGGCATCGTCGCATTCCTTCAGACGCTGGGGATAGCGGTCGTCATTCATACAGATGGCTTCTATGCCATAGCGTAGGTCGTACTCCAGTTCCACCTCGGCTCTCTTGCGTGCCTCGTCGGTGTTGGCGAGGGCGGCGAGGAGCTTGGGCGAGGCATCGGGGAGGATGTCTTGGATGTTGTCCTTGTTCTCTAGGATAGTTGTTGCCGAACCCATCTTGCGGTAGAGGTCGAGCATTCCGGCAAGGCTGAAATAGTTCAGTCTCGTCAGCACGATTGTATTTAGTATTTCTTGTTGATCCATCACTTTCTCTTTAAGTATTCGTATCCGATGCGACAGCGGAGGCATTCCTTCTTGTCGCAATATTCTTTCTTCAGTTGGATGAGGGCTTGGCTGTCCCCGGCGTTCTCCACTGGCAATCCGCATTGCTGCCACATTCTCACGATATGGTTGTTCTCGGCGTGGAGTGATTCGAGGAAGTCGAAGGCTCGGTCGCAGTATTTCTCCTCTCCTCGGTGTCTGCCGTAGGCGAAGAGGATGGGGATGACGGTGTTGATGACGAGCAGGTTGAGCGAAAAAGGCGAGATGTGCTTCTCGTTGCGGATGCTCTCGCTTCCGAAGGTGTAGTGCGTCTCCCAGTAGGGTGTCACCGAGGTGGAGAGTACCTGTTTCGCTTCCTTCACCGAAGTGGCATCGAGCAGTTGGCTGAGGCTCGCCTTGCGCTGAAAGTAGAGGTTGGCGAGTTGCGAGAGGCGGATGTGAGGGAAGTTCTGTGGGCGCAGGCGAAGGAATCGCCATAGCTTGCTGTCCATCGGTGTGAGCGAGAACTTATGGGCGAGATAGAGATACTCATTCCGAAGCTTCGAGAAATTGCCATCGTTGAGTGCATCCTTTTGGTATTTTTCGGGGATGGTGTTCAGTTCCAGGAGACCTGCCTGACCTAGGAAGATGGCTTCTATCTGAAAGAGGTTGTCTCGATGATGATCCACCGAGTGGAGGGGAATGCCGAGTGCCCATTGCTCGAAGGCATCGCCGTTGATGCCGAAGCCATAGTTGCGTGCGAGGGTTACGAAGTAGGCGTTCTCCCAGTCGCCATTGCATTGGCGCACACGCTGCTCGATGGCATCCGTCTTCTGCGAGAGGCGTTCCGTCTGTAGGGCGCTCATCCAGGAATGCACGGTGAGTCGGGTGAGCGAGGGGATGATTTGATAGCAAGGAGGATATTGGTCGATGCTCAATAGTTCCTTGTAGTGGCGCATCACATTGTCGGGGATGCTGAGCAGCATCTGCGTGAGCGGTTCGCCCTTAGAGTTTCTAGCCTCTAGGTCGATGATGCCGCATACGTGGAGGATGACGTTGTCGTATCGCTCGTCCTTGTCGTGGCCGTGCAGATACCAGTCGCTTGCCTTGTCGTGAATCTCCACGTTGCCCACCCAGAGTGTGCCGTTGATTTTTACTTTCGCATTGAAAAAGTCGGGACCAGCATTGCGGTTGTGCAATCCGGGGTCGATGACTTCCACCGGCTGATGTAGCGTGGTGGAGAGAGGGGAGAGCGGAAACAGCTTGTGTTTCCACACATAATGCAATAATTGCTCCATAATGGTTTTCTTTTTATTTGGATTTTACAATAGTTTTCGTGAAGAATTGTCTTCGCTGGGTTTTCGCCTATGGGAAAAACAACTGTTACACTGTTACATTGTTACAATAGCGCCTTGTCATACTCCTCGCTATTGCCGAGCTTGCCATTGATGAGGCACACCAGCTCCACTGTGGCGCGGAGGCAGAGTCGCTCGTCGGAGGCACGGAAGATGTCTTGGTGGAAGATGTATCTCACTCCCTGCTTCTCCAGCCAGAGGCGAGAGATAAACTCGTCATCGCACTGCAATGGCGTCTTGTATTGCAAGTTCATGCGAGCCACCACGGCATCCACACCCTTGCGGTGCATCTCGGCGAAGCTGAGGCCTCGCTTCTGTAGGAAGAGGTGACGGGTATGCTCCATGTAGTGCAGGTAGTTGGCATTGTTGACGATGCCCTCGATGTCGCACTCATAGTCGCGCACCTCCATCTTTGTCTCAAATATGTATTTCATACATTCATTACTTTTGAATCCTATTTTATAAGGGCAAAAGCCCTAAAACACTGCAAAAATAAGCAAATTTTTCTATTTATTACTATATTCCGAGTGTTTTTTACTAAAATAAGGGTGTTTTTTGCAGAAAAATGATTATTTTTGCCGAAACGTTCGGATGAAAGGCCGAAATCAAGAGGAGAAAGCGAAGGTGCTAATACGGTGTTTTACCGTATCATGTGGTCTAACTCTCTAGGAATGAGTAAAAACAATAAAAACAAGATAAAGATGAAAATTGCTTTGATCGGCTATGGCAAGATGGGACACATGATCGAGGAGATCGCCCTGCAGCGTGGCCATGAAATCGTTTGTAAGATTGACGTGAATAACCCTGAGGACATCGACAGCCCTGAGTTCTGCTCGGCTGATGTCGCTATCGAGTTTACCAACCCTACTGCCGCTTACGGCAACTATTTGAAGGCTTTCGCTCACAACGTGAAGGTGGTGAGTGGCTCTACTGGTTGGATGAAAGACCACAAGGAAGACGTGGAGAAACTCTGTGCTGATGGCAAGCAAACCCTCTTCTGGGCTTCCAACTTCAGCATCGGCGTGGCTATCTTCTCTGCCGTCAACCGCTATCTCGCCAAGATTATGAACGGTTTCCCACAGTACTCCGTGTGCATGCAGGAGACCCACCACGTACATAAGCTCGATGCTCCTAGCGGCACTGCCATCACCCTGGCTGAGGAAATCATCGACAACGTGGATAGAAAGAAGGACTGGAAGCGTGGCGTGACCTACTGGACAAACGATGGTCATAGCGATGAGGGCGACCAGAACATCACCGACGAGGACTTGGTCATCAACTGTGTGCGTGATGGCGAGGTGCCAGGCATCCATGCCGTGATGTACGACTCTGAGGCTGATATGATTACCATCGAGCATAGCGCTCACTCTCGCAAGGGATTCGCTCTCGGTGCCGTATTGGCAGCTGAGTTCACCGCCAACCATAGCGGCTTGCTCACCACATCTGATTTGTTTAAGTTCTAAATTAAGAGAAAGGAATGCTTGACGTTTTCCTTTTCACAAGAAAATATGATAGACAAAGAGAAACAACAACTGAACATGAAGGTGCAGTGGGCGAAATTCGCCGTAGTCATCGTGCTGTACCTCGCATTCTTGATATGGCTGAAGAGCTGGCTGGGACTCATCGTGGTGCCATTCATCTACGACATTTACATCACCAAGAAGATACGTTGGCAGTGGTGGAAGGACGAGGAAGGTCCGGTGCGCTTCATCATGAGTTGGGTGGATGCCATCGTCTTCGCCCTCGTGGCAGTGTATTTCATCAATCTCTTCTTCTTCCAGAACTACGTGATTCCATCTAGCTCCTTGGAGAAGAGCCTCCTCACGGGCGACTACCTCTTCGTGAGCAAGGTGAGCTACGGACCTCGCATTCCTGAGACACCGCTCACCATGCCTTTGACCCAGCACACCATGCCGCTCGTCAATGTGAAGAGCTACCTGGAGTGGCCTCACTGGGATTACCGCCGTGTGAAGGGATTGGGTAACGTGAAGCTCAACGACATCGTGGTGTTCAACTATCCTGCTGGCGATACCCTCGTCAATGAGGAGCGCTACCAGGCTCAGGACTACTATCAGATGGTATATAGCTTCGGCGAGCAGATACTGGACCAAAACGGTCAGGCGAAAGACGTGCGCACGATGAATCCTCTGCAGCAGCGTCGCTACTTCGAGCAGGTGTATAACATCGGCCGCAGTTACATCGCCAATACCCCAGGCGAGTATGGCGACATCATCAGCCGTCCTACCGACCGCCGAGAGAACTATGTGAAGCGATGCGTGGGCTTGCCAGGACAGACCCTCCAGATCAAGAACCGCATCGTATATCTCGATGGCAAGGCCAACAAGGAACCTGACAACGTGCAATATACCTATAAGATGAAGCTCAAGGGCGAGTTCCCTGTCGAACTAGCCGACCAGCTGGGCATCACCAACGAAGACCTCCTTACCTACAATCAGACGGGAGCCATCCCTCTGACCCATAAGGCTTACGAGGCTTTGAAGGCGAACAAGAACTTGGTGCAGAGCATCTCCATCAATACTGATGCCACCTATGGCGACCTCTATCCGCTGAACGCCTATACCGGTTGGACTCGCGACAACTACGGCCCGGTGTGGATTCCGAAGAAGGGCAAGTCGATAGCCCTCACGCTGAAGAACCTGCCTGTGTACGAGCGTTGCATCAAGGTGTATGAGGGCAACGACCTGAAGGTGGACGGCAAGGGCAACATCTTCATCAACGGCAAGTTGGCGAAGAGCTACACCTTCAAGCTCGACTACTACTGGATGATGGGTGACAACCGTCACAACTCAGCCGACTCACGCTACTGGGGCTTCGTGCCAGAAGACCATATCGTGGGCAAGCCTATCTTCATCTGGTGGAGCCACAGCCCAGACCATCCGGGCTTCTCCGGTATCCGCTGGAACCGCCTCTTCACGTTTGTGGATAATATCAAGTAAGTTTGAAAATAGCTATCAAATTCCTGATCTCGTTGGTGCTGGCATTGCTCCTCGCTTGGGTAATCCGCACCTACGCATTCACTGTCTATTCGGTGCCTTCGGGCGGTCTGCCGCCTCACTTGAAGGAGGGCAACCGAGTGATAGTGAACAGGATTGATTGCGACCGATTTGGGCGTGGCGAGACGATAGTTTTCACCGATTCGGTGGAGTGCGTGGTCACCCCGAAGTCGAAATATACGGGCAAGTCGATGGAAGGTTATCGCTCGAAAGGTTGGAAAGAGGCGTTTTTCATCGGTCGCATCGTGCGCTTGCCAGGCGACACCATCCGATTGGGCAAGAGCCAGTACATCATCCCTACCATCTGCTGTGAGCGTTGTGGCTGCAAGGATTGCCGCTACTACCTCGTCAAGACGGCAGGGGGCGAGACGCTTGTCCACAAGCATCAGATAGTGGGCAAGGCGTATAAGATATTCTAAGTGAAGAATACTCTGGCTTAGAATGCGCTCATTTATTATTTATTCATTATAATTAATAATTTAATTTTGACAGCATTACTTTCTTCCAGCTATTTTGGTCCTGTGCAGTGGTATCAGAAGCTGAACCGCTACGACGAGTGCTTGATAGAGCGTCATGAGAGCTTCATCAAGCAAACGTATCGCAACCGTATGATTATCGCCACCACGAATGGACCTCTCTCCCTCACCATCCCCACCAACCACGACACGTCGATGGCGATGAAGGACATCCGTATCTCCGACCATGCCAACTGGCGACACGTGCATTGGAATGCCCTCCTCTCGGCATACGGCGAGAGTCCTTTCTTCGAGTATTACCAGGACGACATCCGCCCTTTCTATGAGAAGAAATACGACTTCCTCTTCGACTTCAACATGGAAATCATGGAGAAGATGATAGAGCTCCTCGACATTCGTCCGAACGTGAAGGTGACGGATGAGTACTTCCCGAAGAACACTCAACACTTTGATGTCGTGGACTTCCGTGATGCGATTCGTCCGAAGAAGCCGCTTCCTGACCCCGATTTCACACCGAAGCGATATTATCAGGTGTATGAGCAGAAGCACGGCTTCCTGCCCAATATGAGCATCCTCGACCTCCTCTTCAATGAGGGCAATGAGGCGATATTCCATCTCTAGGAATACCGCCTCATTCTGTAATGTGATGATAGAAAACAACTGTTACACTGTTACAACTGTTACACGATTCGACTTTGTCTGAACGAGGTGCCATCCCAGCCAAACAGAAAATATGGAATGATATACCCGAAAATGAAATGTTAACAGAAAAAATTAACATTCTCTGTAAGTTACAGATATACAGATTGCAAGCTTTTTGAAAAGAGCCAAATGTTAAATGGGCTCTAAGCGCAAGGCGAAATTTGGCGGTTTGGATTATTTTGATTACTTTTGCAGCCGATTAACCACATTGGCAATCAAGCTCTGCAAAAAGAGCTTATTAAAACACTAAACAAATTAATATTATGTTACAGTTACAATCTTTTGATGACTGCAAGCAGCTCAGTGGCTCCGTCATCGCAATGAACCCAAGTCGTAATGCCAACAAAGGTGCCATCTACAGTTACAATCTCGACTCCTACAAGGAGCTGACTCGCCAGGCTTGTCTCTTGCGCTACATCTGCAATAGCGAGGCGGCTTGGATCAAGGAGGTCATCCTCACCTTTGGCGAGGACGAGCAGAAGGCTTTCGCCACCGTGGAGAGCGCCAGCAAGGTGAACCAAAGTGGATTGCAAGAAGGCACGCCAGTTGGCAGAGCGACTTGAAGGCGAGATCATGGAGACCGCCCAGCTAGCCGACAACAAGGCTTATGCCGAGTTTGCCAAGCGAGCTTTGGCGAATGGTTATCGCAAGGCGATGGTGCTCTACCTGGCGAATGGCGAGAAGTGGGAGGAGGCGATAGATAGCGATCGTCGCTTAGTGAACCACTCCGGTCCTAGCAATCTGCTTGCCTTCGTGCCCGACACCTTCTCGCTGATGGACATCCAGACTGTGTATCAGATGCAAGGCAAGAAGGGTAGGCTCACAGCTCTGCTGGCGATGTGGGCGAAGCGTGGACACTACGGCACGCCAATGGCAGCATAAATCAAGTATGGACACTATACCAATGGCGGCATAAGATAAAGGAAGGGGGAGTGCTTGCATGGCATTCCCCCTTTTTCTTGACCTTCATCAAGAAATGAGGCTTTATCGAAAGAAAGTTCTTAAATTATTTGTGTGCGCACACAAAAAGCATTACCTTTGCACTCGAAATAAAGAAAGTAAGGATAAAAGATTAGTAAAAAGGATAACTGAAAAGATTGATTAGGTATTAAAAGAAAGGAAAAAGATTATGATGACATTTGGGATAATGACAGTAGCAGTTGTAGCATTTGCAGTGATCGCTTTCGCAGGTATAAACCTAGGAATCAACGCTTGCAAATAAGCTGCAAGGCTTCTCGGAAGAGAAAGCATAGAGGCCCTGGAAGGGGCAAAGAAATAAAGTCGGCTTCTACGTGTTGAGGCTTGTGTCTCCTCGCTGAGGCTTACGATATACAAGGAAAAAGATTTAAGGATAACAGATTTAATAATTAGAGAAAGGAACAAGTTATGTTAGTATTAGGAATGGTTTTCGCTGTAGTAGCAGCATGTATCGCCCAGGCAGTATCAGTCAACAACAAGTTGTGCATGGGCAAGTAAAATTGAAGAAACAGTTTTTAATTCAATAGGTAATATACGAGAAGGCAGTCGCCAAGGGATTCCATATCCCCCAGCGATTGCCTTCTTTGCGTATTATTGCTTTTTGTCGCTCGCTTCCTCACCCTCTCTTTCCTTCTCCATACTTTCATCGCTTCGTGTAACACTGTAACAGTTCGATTTAGCTTTACTTGAATATCAGCGTGGTGAGGCGATGCTCATCGAATAGCTCCTGGGCGACGGCTTGCATCTGCTGGGTGGTGATGGCATCCACTTGCTCATAGAGGCGGTCCACGTTCTTCTCCCAACCATAGTGGAGGAAGCTCTTGCCAAAGTCGAGGGCGAAGTTCTCTCGGTTGTCGCAAGCCACGCCTATCTGTCCCTTGATCTGTTTCTTGGCAGCACGCAGTTGGGCATCGGAGAGAGGCTTCTCCATGAATCTGTCCAACTCCTTGCGCACCAAGCGGAGGCAACGCTTCACATCGTGCTCATCACAACCGAAATAGATGCTCCAAGTGCCGGTGTCGCCATAAGCCACCATCGTGCTCTCCACGGTATATACGAGGCCGTTGTGCTCACGGAGGGCAAGGTTGAGCTTGGCATTCATGCCAGGGCCGCCGAGGATGTTGTTCAAGAGATAGAGCGGCATGCGGCGGTCATCATGCACATCGTAGGCCTGGGTGCCTATCATCACGTGGGCTTGATGGGTATGTTTCTCCATCACGATGGTTTGCCCTTTGGGGGAATTGGATTCTTCACCCTTCATCCTTTCTTCTTCACGGCTATTGAATTCTTCGTTCTTCACTCTTAACTCTTCACTTCCCACGCTCCTTTTCAAGAGCGTCACCAGCTTCTTGAAGTCGATGTCGCCGTAGGCGAAGAACACGGCGTTGTCGGGGCGATAGAGCTTTCGGGTGAATCGCAAGGCATCCTCGGTCGTGAACTGGCGCACTTGTTCTGCAGTACCCAAGATGTTGTGCCCCAGGGAATTTCCCTTGAAGAGGATGTTCTCAAACTCATCGTATATCAATTCAGCTGGCGAGTCGTTGTAGCTCTCGATTTCATCGCAGATGACCTCCACCTCCTTGTCTATCTCCTGTTGGGGATAGGTGGAGTGGAAGACGATGTCGGAGAGGAGGTCCACGGCTCTGACGATATGTTCCTTCAGGATGGCGGCATAATATACCGTGCCCTCCTTGTTGGTGTAGGCGTTGAGGTCGCCTCCCACGCTCTCCAGGCAGTTGAGGATATGCCAAGCCTTGCGTCGCTCGGTGCCCTTGAAGGTGACGTGCTCGCAGAAGTGAGCCAATCCCTCTTCGCCCGGCTCCTCGTCCCTAGTGCCAGCGTTGATCTGATAGCCGCAATATACCACCTTGCTGTCGGAAGGCAAGTGGATGATGCGGAGTCCATTGTCGAGTGTATATGTATTGTATTTCATCTTTTCAATATTTTTAGGCAAAGGTACAACTATTTGTTTAGATAGCAACCAAAAATGAGAAATTTGTTCAGAGCGTTGAACAAATACGGAAGTTTTTACATCGCTTTCTTTATCTTAAGTTCCTTTCCTCTCTCTTCATTTTGTAAAAAAGATAAAAAATGAGGCTTTCTTTTTGTGTTGTCACAGAATTCTGCTATCTTTGCTCCCTATTAAGAGGAATTGACTTTCTCTATGCTAATGAGAAAATCATCTCCTTGTTTTGGAAATAAAATAGAAAGTGATAAACGATAAAATAAGAAACATCAGATAAACAAATGCGCAAGGTAATAGGAATAGGAGAAACCGTGCTTGACATCATCTTCAAGGGCGGCAAGCCGATAGAGGCTGTACCGGGTGGCTCATCATTCAATGCGGTCATCTCGTTGGGACGTTCGGGGGTGAACGCCTCCTTCATCAGCGAGGCGGGCAATGACCGCATCGGCGAATACGTGATTCAGTTTTTGAGAGACAATGGGGTGAATGCCGACAATGTGAGCATCTTCCCAGAGTCGAAGTCGCCGCTCTCATTGGCTTTCCTCGATGAGAACAACAATGCCGACTATATCTTCTACAAGGATCATCCGCACGACCAGTTGGAGTTTGCCACGCCAGACATCCAGCCTAATGACATCGTGCTCTTTGGCTCTTTCTTCGCCCTCAACCCTGTGGTTCGCCCTCAGGTGGCAGGCTTCCTGGAGTATGCCAAGGAGCATGGAGCCATCCTCTATTACGATGTCAACTTCCGTGCCTCTCATCAGAACGACATCATGAAGATTACCCCTAATCTCATTGAGAACCTGGAGTATGCCGACTTCGTGCGTGGCAGCCATGAGGACTTCGGCATCCTCTACAAGAAGCCAGAGGCAGACAAGGTGTATAATGCCGAAATCAGCTTCTACTGCAAGAAGTTTATCTGCACCCAGGGTGCTGAGCCTGTAGAGGTTCGTGCCGAGAACGGCTTTGCCAAGAGTTATCCTTCGAAGAAGATGAAGCCGGTGAGCACCATCGGAGCCGGCGATAATTTCAACGCAGGCTTCGTGTTCGGATTAATCAAGGATGGAATCACCCGCGAGGACATCGACCGTGGATTGTCTGAGGCGCAATGGGACAGTCTCCTTGTTTCGGCTCAAGAATTCTCCACCGAATGCTGCAAGGACATCTACAATTATGTTTCGAAGGAATTCGGAGAAAGAAAAAACTTGGAACTTTGAACAGGGAACTTTGAACTTTATGATTAGTAGAAGTTGTTTGAGAAACAGCATATCATAAAGTTCAAAGTTCAAATCTCAAAGTTCAAAGTACAAAGTACAAGTAATCATAAAGTTCAAAGTTCAAATCTCAAAGTTCAAAGTAAATAATATGACAGAAATTACAAACAAGATTTATTACGTAGGCGTAAACGATCGTAACAAGCATCGTTTTGAGGGCCTTTGGCCTTTGCCTAACGGAGTGAGCTACAACTCCTATATCATTAACGACGACAAGGTGGCACTGGTGGATACCGTGGAGGTGGACTTCTTCACCCAGTTCTTGGAGAACATCCACGAGGTCATCGGCGACCGTCCTATCGACTACCTCATCATCAACCACATGGAACCTGACCACAGCGGCTCCATCGCCCTCATCAAGAAGTATTATCCTAACATCAAGATTGTGGGCAACAAGAAGACGCTCGGTATGCTCCAGGGCTTCTATGGCGTAACCGACGATGTGGTGGAGGTGAAGAATGGTGAGACCTTGAACCTGGGCAACCATGAGCTGAGCTTCGTCCTCATCCCAATGGTTCACTGGCCAGAGACGATGGTGACGCTCGATGCTGCTCACAAGGTGCTCTTCTCGGGCGATGCCTTCGGATGCTTTGGTGCCTTGAATGGTGGTATCATTGATACAGAAATCAACTGCGAGACCTTCTGGTTGGAGATGGTGCGCTATTACTCCAATATCGTGGGCAAGTATGGCGTGCCTGTGCAGAATGCTTTGAAGAAGTTGGCTGGCGTGGAGTTGGATTACATCTGCTCTACCCACGGACCAGTATGGCATGAGCATATCGAGAAGGTGATTGGCATGTATGATAAGATGTCGAAGTATGAGACGGAGCCAGGTCTTGTCATCTGCTACGGCACGATGTATGGCAACACCGAGCGCATGGCTGAGATTATCGCCCGTGCAGCAAGCAAGGCTGGCGTGAAGAACATCGTGATGTATAATATCTCGAAGACGCATCACAGCTACATCCTCCGTGACATCTTCCGTTATAAGGGCTTGATTGTGGGTGCTCCTACCTACAATGCCGGTCTTTATCACGAGATGGAAGTCCTCCTCTCAGAGCTCGCCAACAAGGACATCAAGAACCACCTCCTCGGTTGGTATGGCTCTCACTGCTGGGCAAGCAAAGCGGTAGCAAAGATTCAAGAGTGGAACGACACCAGATTGCACTACGAGGCTGTGGGTGAGCCTGTGGATATGAAGCAGGCGATTACGCCGGAGGTCAAGGCGCAATGCGAGGCATTGGGCAAGGCGATGGCGGAGAAGCTGCTCGGTTAATGGATTTGGGCACAGATATTTTATGATTTTTAGGAACGGATTACGCTGATTACATGGTTCTGCGTAATCTGTGCCTTATTTATGGTTCTGCAACAGTTGCAACAGTGTAACAGTTGTTTTTCCGTCCTTTAACTGAAAATTTCTGTGTCATGACACAAAAATATGGAATACATTGACGCAAAATAAATATTTGGGGTGCGAGTAATCGCATCCCTTTTTGACTGCTTTTCTCTCGTTTAGTTCTCTTTGTGTCCCCTCACAATTACTTTTTTCAATGTCCTCAGTAAAAAAGTGAGCGAAAACGATACAACTTTCCAATAATTTTCTTTACCTTTGCAATCGGATACCGATTCTGCTCACGCCGAGTTGAGGCTCATTTCTTCTTTCTGGAGGTTTGCCGAGACGAGGAATAGGGAGGGTTGAGGTATTCCGACATAACAATAAGGCGTTTACTTGACGCTTTGTTCTTGACGTTCTGAAACTTCGCAACTTTCTTACACTGTCACGAACAACGCAACGGTAGATGCTCTCGGGATGTGTTTATCCACATCCCTTTACTGGTATGGCATATTGTGTAATGCAATGTGTCTTATACTTGTATTGGGATAAGTGTATTCATATCGGCGTGGGCTTCGACGTTGCTCGTTCAACAGTGTAGGGCAATGCGAAGGCCTCAGAACGTGGGACGAGCAGCAAGGAGATCCCACGCTTTCTGTTTTTTTTTAGCTGCTAGCCTTGGGTGATTGGGTTGGTTTGGAAAGGAAACGATATGGATTTTTTAAAAGCAGAAGAACTTCGTAAATTATGGGGGAACAAACCTTGTTCACATCCTAAATTTGAGAAAGAAACTCATTTGGGGTGGGGCTATGTAGAGGAGAAAACTGGTGATTATGTTTGCACGCAATGTGGACAGGATTTTACTAAAAATGAATACAATAAAATCATCGCAGAGCGCAATAAAAATCAATAAACTTTTTGTGTATGGGACAATTTAAAACTTCTTTGAAGCCTGATGACCTCAAGCTTTTATATGACGTTCTGTATCAGTATGAAAATGAGGGGAAGCGTAATCATAAGGGATATTTCTATATGAAAGTGCCATTTGAGATTAAAAACAAAGTTTCTTTGATTCATGATACAAGCAAAAATAAAATAAAGCTGAGTTTCCCTGAGACACCAAATACTCTGTGTTACAAGGGAAAGGAGGTTTGTAAACCGTTATTTAAGCATTTGCGCAATAGTTTTGCTCATGCTTGTATTGAGCGTGAGGGTGACTATTATGTCATAAATTCACAGATGAATCCTAAATGTCAGATTTGTGGAAAAGTAAAAAGAACAGATTTTAAAAAGCTTATTACTGCAATATTAGCAACAAAAGAATAATAATTAAAAGAGATAATTTATGAGAACATTTACTTTGAAAGGGCTGTTCTTGACAGCTGTGTTTATGGTATTGGGTTGCTTGGCAATCCATGCAGCTGATGACGATTTGATAACAAGACAAATCACCGTCAAGTTGGATGAGGCTGGAACTTTGCCAGATAAGATTGGTTCTATAAAGAAATATAAACTTACTAATCTCAAGATTGTAGGTGAGATTAATGGCACAGATCTTTGTTTCATACGTGAAATGGCGGGGAAGAACGTTAATGGGAATGGTACTGCGGGAAAGTTGGCAAATTTAGATCTCTCTGAAGCTAAAATAGTGAAGGGAGGAGATTATTATTATTATACTTATAATAGTGATTGTTATACATCGGACGATGTTATAGGTAAATATGCTTTTTATTATTGCAGCGGCTTGACTAGTGTCACCCTCCCTTCCAGTGTCACTTCGATAGGTGAGTCTGCTTTTCGGGGTTGCAGCGGCTTGACTAGTGTCACTATTCCTTCCAGTGTCACTTCGATAGGTAAGTATGCTTTTCGGGATTGTTCGAATTTAAAAGAGTGTAATTGCATCTTAGCCTCAGATTTAGAAAACAGTCTTGGTGTGTCTCATAGTTCTTGGCAAAGCATTCCTGTTGGTGTTATAAAATACTATCAAAATGGGCAGGAACTTACAAAGTTAGAAATCCCTTTTGGTGTGGATAGAATTGGCGATTATTCTTTCTATAAAGGTGTAAATTTGACCAGTGTCACCATTCCTTCCAGTGTCACCTCGATAGGTTCGTCTGCTTTTTCAGGTTGCAGCGGCTTGACCAGCGTCGCTATTCCTTCCAGTGTCACTTCGATAGGTGATTATGTTTTTGTTGGTTGCAGTGGCTTGACTAGCGTCACTATTCCTTCCAGTGTCACTTTGATAGGTGAGTCTGCTTTTCGGGGTTGCAGCGGCTTGACCAGTGTCACTATTCCTTCCAGTGTCACCTCGATAGGTTCGTCTGCTTTTAAGAATTGCAGCGGCTTGACCAGTGTCACTATTCCTTCCAGTGTCACTTCGATATATGGTTATGCTTTTTCAGGTTGCAGCGGCTTGACCAGTGTCACTATTCCTTCCAGTGTCACTTCGATAGATTGGTATGCTTTTGAGAATTGCAGCGGCTTGACTAGCGTCACTATTCCTTCCAGTGTCACTTCGATAGGTCAGGATGCTTTTTATAATTGCAGTGGCTTGACTAGCGTCACTATTCCTTCCAGTGTCACCTCGATAGGTCAGGATGCTTTTTATAATTGCAGTGGCTTGACCAGTGTATATGTAAGTTGGGAATCTCCTTTATCAATTAATGCTTCTATTTTTGTGAATGCAAATACTAAAAGTTGTATCTTGTATGTTCCGAAAGGAACTTATGATGATTATTTTATATCTAATTGGGGTGTATTTGATAATATAGAGGAGTATGATGTAACAGGTATTGATAATGTCACAACCTCTAGTGATGTTAAGGAAATCTCTCGCTATTCCGTGAATGGTCAGCGATTGGATGTGCCAACCAAGGGCTTGAACATCGTGAAGTACAGCGATGGAAGTGTGAAGAAAGTTGTCGTTCAATAGTATTGGATATGGATACAATGTGATATTGGGGGATGCGAGCGATCGCATCCCCTTTTGAATGAATAGGGAGATTACCACACATGTTATGTTCCTTGTATTTGTTCTCAAAACTTCCAAAAGTGCATTTTTTTTTGAGATTTGGAAGCTTTGAGAACATTTTTGGTTAACAGTGTAACAGTTAACAGTTCGTTTTTCGCTCTTTTTCTTTTATGAGATAATTAAAAACCTTAAAAAGCCTTGGAGATTTCAATAATAAATCGTACTTTTGTGACCAAAAATTGTGTCTTGACACAAAAATTTGTCATAAAACGATGTATTTTGAACGTAAAGCATATTTAAATCAACTCATCTCTGCCGATGATAATGGGATGATAAAGATTATTACTGGCATCCGTCGATGTGGTAAATCTTTTCTCTTGTTCAACATCTTTCGCAAGTATCTGCTTGATAAAGGTGTTGCGGATAACCATGTCATTCAAGTTAATCTCGAAGACCGCCGTAACAAGAAGCTACGTGATCCTGATGCTTTGTTGGAATATGTGGATAGTAAGATTGTGGATAAGGATAAATATTACATTCTCTTGGATGAGGTGCAGATGGTTCCAGAGTTTGAGGATGTATTGAATTCTTATCTTTATGTGGATAATGCCGAGGTTTATGTTACGGGTTCCAATGCTCGTTTCCTCTCCAAGGATGTGATTACAGAGTTTCGTGGTCGTGGTTGGGAGATTCGCATCCATCCACTGAGTTTCTCGGAGTATTATGAAGGAGTTGGTGGCGAGAAGCGTCAAGCCTTGGAGACTTATTATCTCTATGGTGGATTACCAGCTGTGGCGCAGTTGGAAACTCCCGAGGATAAGCAGAATTATCTGCGTGAAATATATGAGACGGTTTATCTGAAAGATGTTTTGCAACGCAATCATTTGAAAAATGCTGAGGGTATGCGAGAGTTGGTTCGACTCTTGGCATCTACGATAGGTTCATGTACCAATACGTTGAGAATATCCAATACATTCAAATCAGTAGGAGGAATAGAACTTGGTGTGAAAGCTATCGGAAGATATTTGGAGCATCTTCAGGATTCCTTCATTATCAGCGAGGCTCTTCGCTATGACGTGAAGGGCAGGAAGTACATCGGCACGGGTACTAAGTATTATTTTGAGGATGTGGGCATTAGAAACGCCGTCTTGGATTTCCGTCAGGTGGAATATACACACATTATGGAGAATGTGGTGTATAATGAGCTGCGCAAGCAAGGGTATAGCGTAGATGTAGGCACTGTGGAAAACTTTAAGCGAGATGCGAATGGCAAGCTCCAGCGTCGCACCTTCGAAATCGACTTTGTGGTGAATCGTGCCGATGAACGTCTCTATATCCAGTCGGCTTATGCTTTGCCAGATAAGGAGAAGGTGGACCAAGAGCAAGCCTCGCTATTGAATGTCAACGATGGCTTCCGCAAGGTTATCATAGCAGGCGATAGATACATCTCCAATTATAATGACGATGGCATCCTAATGCTGAGCCTCTTCGACTTCTTGCTGGGCAAGGGTGGCGATTTTAGAAAATAGTCAACTTTTTGTTTGCATCTTTCAGCAAACTAAAGTATCTTTGCATCCGTAAGGAATAAAATATTATCAATATCTTGGTGAATATGCAGGAAAATAACAATATATTATCAATATTAGAAAACTATCTCCATGACAATCCGGACGAGATTGCCAAGGAGATGGCAAGTGATTTCAGAAAGCGGCGTATCGAGAAGAATCTGACACGTGAAGATGTGGCGGATAAGTCGGGCGTGGCTGTCAGCAACATCGTGCGATTTGAACAGAAGGGACTTATCTCACTCAAGAATCTGATAGGTATCGCCATGGCTTTGGGATATACCGCCGAGATCAAGAACATCTTCTCTGAACCCAAATACTCCACGATGGAGGAATTGCTGCAAATCAAGAGGAATACCAATAAGAAAAAAGCATATAAAAACCTTAAAAGTCTTGGAGGAGTCAAGGAAAAATAGTATTTTTGTAACCAAAACCGTGTCTTGACACAGAAATTATTCCTAAACTTATGTACAGATCTAAAATTTTGACAATCGTGTTTTTCTTCTTGGCATTGTTTGCCCATGCAGAAGAGAGTGTTTCAACACCTCGTAATCAACTCGCTCCCACACCGCCGATGGGGTGGATGACTTGGAATATGTTCAAGGGAGATATTTCCGACCAACTCATCCGAGAGACTGCGGATGCAATGGTGGAGAGTGGGCTGGCTGATGCTGGCTATAAGTATATCTTCATCGATGACCTATGGCAGGGTGGACGTGACTGCCACAACAACATCATCCCCGACCCCAAGAAGTTTCCTCATGGCATCAAAGCCCTTGCCGACTATGTTCACTCCAAGGGATTGAAACTCGGAATCTACTCCGATGCCGCTCAGTTGACTTGTGGCGGTTATACTGCCAGTTATGGTTTCGAGGAACAGGATGCACGCACCTTCGCCTCTTGGGGCATCGACTATCTGAAATACGACTATTGCAATGCACCCGAAGACAGTGCCACGGCTCGTTTGCGCTATCGCACGATGGCATCAGCCCTCCAGAAGTCAGGGCGAGATATTGTGCTTGGCATCTGCGAATGGGGACAGCGACAGTGCGAGGAATGGTGCGAAGAGGTGGGTGGACAACTATGGCGCACTAGTTATGATGTGCGTGATACTTGGAAAGCCACCGTTGAGGGAGCCATGGGCATCATCGACATCGTCAACATCACAGCTCCTTTGGCTCCATACGCCCGACACGGACAATGGTCCGACATGGATATGCTCGTGGTGGGATTGAACGGTAAGGGCGGTCCTTCGAGTGACTTGGGAGGAAACGGTTGCTCTTATACTGAATATCAGACGCAGATGAGTATGTGGTGTATGCTTTCTTCCGTGTTGGCACTCAGCAATGACCTGCGTCATCTGACAGCCGAGGATCGCCGCATCTTGCTCAACCGTGAGCTGATTGCCATCAACCAAGACCCTCTCGGAAAAGCCGCAGAGCGCAAGGTGAATACGGATACATATCAGATTTATGTGCGTCCTCTTGCTGATGGCTCCCATGCCGTGGCTATCCTCAATACCGCCGATAAGCGCCTCTCTCTGACAGTAGATTTCGCAAAGTTGGGATTGGCGGGCAAGTATTCCGTTTATGATGTATGGCAGCATAAAACGATTGCCCGAAATGCAGGAAAATGGAAAGGGAATGTGGAGGCTCACGAGGCGAAAGTGTTTATCGTAAAATAACTTGTGATGCAGAGGCTCACGAAGTAAAAGCATTATCGTGAAATAACCTGCGATTTAAGAAAATCAAAGCGGGAAAACAAGCTGAGTAACAGATTAACAGTTAACAGTTTGTTTTTCCGCTTTTTCTTGTTTCCTATGTTTGAGATTTCCAAGATTATGAATGAAGATTTCCCAAGTTATGTTTGAAGAATCCCCAAGATTATGTTTGAATTTCTCAAAAGTTATGCCTTTTCTATCTTCTCCTTCAACTCCTCGAAGTCATTTGCCACGTCGATGTAGTCGTGCCATTCGCCACGAATCATGCCTTTCTGCTGCATGTCATCGAGCAAGGCGATGGTAGAGTTCCAGAAGCCCCTCATATTGTAGAGGATGACCATCTTGTGATGATAGCCGATGGTATGGGAGGCGGCAACGGTGAAGATTTCATCGAGCGTACCAATGCCACCAGGCAAGGCTACGACGATGTCGCTCTGGGCGAGCAAGAGGTCCTTGCGGTCGCTCAGGTTGTCGCATGGAATCTCCACATCGAGGTCATCGAAGGTTCTTCCACCTTTCTCCACCAAGCTTGGCACCACGCCGATGGCTCTGCCGCCATTTGCCTTCACTGCCTTGCCGATGCAGTCCATCAATCCCATGTTGCATCCGCCAAACACGACATCATGGCCATTCTCACCCATCCACTTGCCCAACTCCTCGGTCATGGCGAAGAAATCTGAGTCGATATTTCTGTTTGCTGAACAAAATACTGCTATTTTCATACTGTTAATCTCTTCATTAAAATGGAACATTCTCTTTCTGATAGAGCCTCTGTCATATGGCGATGGAGGCATTCTGTCTTATCTTGGGCAAAGATACGCAAAAATGTTGAGATAAACTTCATCTATTGCAGATAATTTATTAATTTTGCACGATGGAAGCGCACATCATGGCGTTTCGTAGAAACTAATCTTATTAAACAAACGATGATGAATCTTATCAAACACAATGATATGAAACGGAATATGACTTATAAGATTGCAGCATTGCTGTTCTTCTCTTTGCCATGGGCATCGGTGGGAGTATGCGCTCAATCAGCCGCTTCTTTCCAATCCCCTCAGAAACAGAAAGTGCAGAAGCGGGAGACTTACGAGTGGGAGGGCGAGATTCCTACCTATGTGGAGCAACTGAAGCAAGAACTCACCTATCCGATGGCATGGGGCAATAGCCCAATCAAGAACTTCTCGAAATGGAAAAAGATGGCGAGAGATAAGGTTTTTGAGTGCATGATGACACCGCCGAAAGCTGCTGCCTCTTGGGATATGCAAGTACTCGAAGAGGAGCAACGAGACGGATACAAGGCGCAGAAAATCACCTTCAACATCAACGCCTATTCCCGTATCACGGCTTATCTTTTGATTCCGGATGAAAGAGGAAAATATCCTGCCGTGAATCTCCTTCACGACCATGGCGCTCATCTCTTCATCGGAAAGGAGAAGATGATTCGACCATTTGGGGCGTTGTCGGCAAAGCGGACATCTTCTGAGGGCATAACCGCTAAGGATTCTGTCTTGGCAAAAGAAGTGCTCGAGGATGCCGATGCCTGGGTGAAGCAACTCTACGAGGGACAGTTCCTAGGCGATTACTTGGCGAAGCATGGTTATGTGGTATTCTCGATGGATGCCCCGATGTGGGGCGAGCGAGGACGCAAGGAGGGCGTAGATAGAAAGAAGTACGACCTCATCGCAGGCAATATGATGATGCTCGGTCGTGATCTCTCAGCCTTTATGACTTATGATGACATCGCAAGCACCGACTTCCTGGCTTCATTGCCGATGGTGGATGCCAACAGAATAGGGTGTGCTGGTTGTTCGATGGGGGCTTATCGCTCTTGGATGCTCTCGGCATTGAGCGACAGAATCAAGGTGGGAGCCTCCGTCTGCTGGATGATTACCACCGATGCCCAACTCACGAGGAGATATGGCAGGAAGGAGAATGGTGGTTTCGCCAACTGTATCCCCGGTCTTCGCCAATATCTCGACTATCCTCACATTGCCTCCCTCGCTTGCCCGAAGCCAATGCTCTTCATCAATGGCTCGAAAGACCATCTCTTCCCTGTGCCGGGCGTAGAGGATGCTTTCCGACAGATGCATGAGGTGTGGAGGAGCCAGAAGGCTGACGAACGGCTCGATACCGAAATCTGGGACATCCCGCATTCTTGTGGCATCAAGGCACAAGCGAAAATCTTGGAGTTCTTGGATCAATATTTGAAAAAGTAATCTCCGAAAAAAAAGTCCCGACTTTTTTCTCATTTCCTCGGGACTTTTTTCAAAAAACATCGGGACTTTTTTAGAAAAAGCTCTCGATACATTTTAAAACGAGAAGTCTGACATCTTATATCCGCATATATAAAAGTGGTGAACTCCGAAAGCAAAATCATCGCTTTCAGAGCTCACCTCTTTTTATAACATCTCTTCTTCGTATGATGACGTTCCCCTATAGAATTGTCACCTTCTTCGGGAAGCTTTTCTTTAAAAATTACCAGAGTTCTTTAGGCGACAAATCTTTGTCCTTTCTACCCAAGAGATAGTAATCTGCGAGGAACTGGATGAAAGCCTGCGTGATGCGCAAGCCATCCTCCTTCACATACTTGCTGGTGAAGATGTTGGCATCAGGGAGCATGTTGCTGTCTATCAACTTGCAGACAATCTCGTATGGGAATGGACGACCATTGCCACTGATGATGCCGAAAGCATCCTCTGCCGCTCTGTCGGCATTGTAATATGGATTTTCTGGGGAAGCGATGTTGTGGGCTTGCATGTAGGTGACGTTGATGCCTGTGTAAGGACTGCCACATACGATGATGCCCTTCTCATACTTCTGAGGCAGATGGATGTTGGCAGGCAACTCATAACCGATCTCCTTGAAGAACTCCTTGAGCGTCTTGTTGTCTTCCAGGAAGACGAACTTGTCGCCGTATCCCTTTGCCTTGAGCAAGTTGTAGTCCTTGATGGCTTGCTCGTGGTCAACAGCTCTTTCCTTCTCGGCATCGGCTACCACTTTCTTGAAATCCTCGTCCTCCCAGTAAGCGTGGGAGGGCTGGTTCTCGCAAATCTTCTGAAGCCACTCATAAGAGGTGAGCGACAAGAGATTGTTGCGCAGGGTGATGGTCATGTCCATCTGTACGGCGTATGCCATCTGCTCGTTGAGACCCTGAGGCGAGTTCGCCATCTGCTGCAAGGTGAACTGGAGACGCTTCTGGTTGCCCAAGTTGAAGTAGCAGCCGTAGTGGAACCATGCCAAGACATCTCGGCGAGAAACCTCTATCATATCTTTCTCCATCGTGGCATCGTATTCGCACAAGAACTCGCGCATGCGCTCATTCTCAGGTGCCGTCTCATACTCCTTGTCGAGGATGTCATATATAACCTTTGCCGCCACTTCCAAGGTGCCGAAGAGGAATGGCACAGCCTCCTGCACGTAAGCACTCTGTTGGTAGTGATGCCAGAGGAGGAACTTGATGTCGGCGAAGTTGATCTCGTCTTCTACGTATGGAGCATCGTTGCCCGTGAGCGCACTGTTGATGTATTGCACCTCGTTCTCATAGAAAGGAATGTGGCAACCGTAGCGCTTCTGGCACTCGGAAGTAAAGACCTTCCAGATGCCAGTGCCAGAGAGGGTGTCCTCGAAATATCCAGCGATGGAGAGGGCGAGCTGCTTGGCATCCTCTACATTCTTGAAGTTATGGGTGAAACAAGCCTCGTCTAAGGCATGGTATATTGCGTTTGCCAGTTCGGTATAGTACTGATCTACTTCATCAGGTTTTTCGTATGGATGCATTGCCATCCACTCTTGAGTGAAAATTACTTTTTTCATATAGTTCGATTGTTGTTATTATCAGTTGTTGTTGGCATATAGCCAGTTGTTTTGGTTAAATATTGGGTCAAAAAGACCTATAATAAATGCAAAGGTAATGATTTCTCCCCGAAAAAATGCAAGAATTTGGATAAAAAATCGTAACTTTGCACCCGAATTTAGGCAATCTTAATAAATGCGTATGATTGCTGCAAGCGTTTCGGAAGGATTTTTGCACCCTAATTCATGGCTGGGAGGGTGAATTCGGCCTTCCATTTTGATTACATGAATTAAGGTTTTAAAAGATTGAAGACATTTGAAGAATTGGGCGTGAGCGAGGAGATTCGCCGTGCCATCGAAGAGCTTGGATTTGAGAATCCAATGCCAGTTCAGGAAGAAGTAATTCCCTATTTGCTTGGTAATAAGAATGATGTCATTGCGTTGGCGCAGACGGGTACGGGTAAGACCGCTTCATACGGTATCCCTGTGCTTCAGAAGACGGATGCCTCTCGTAAGGACACGCAGGCTGTTATCCTGAGTCCTACTCGTGAGCTTTGCCTCCAGATAGCTGACGACTTGAATAGTTTCGCCAAGTACATCGACGGTATGCACATCGCCGCGGTATATGGTGGTACCGACATCGGCTCGCAGATTCGCACCCTGAAGCATGGTGTGCAGATTATCGTAGCTACACCAGGTCGTTTGCTCGACTTGATCAATCGTGGCGTGGCTCAGCTCGAACATGTTAACAATGTAGTGCTGGATGAGGCTGACGAGATGCTCAACATGGGTTTCTCAGAGAGCATCAATGCCATCTTCGAGAGTGTGCCAGAGGATAGAAACACATTGCTCTTCTCTGCCACCATGAGCAAGGAGATAGAGAAAATCGCCCTCAACTATCTGCACGATCACAAGGAAATCGTGGTGGGTTCTCGTAACGAGGGTGCCGAGCACGTGAACCACATCTACTATCTCGTGAATGCCAAGGACAAGTATCTCGCCCTGAAGCGCATCGTCGATTTCTACCCACGCATCTTTGCGATTATCTTCTGCCGCACCAAGTTGGAGACACAGGACATCGCCGACAAGCTCATCAAGGACGGCTACAATGCTGAGGCCCTGCATGGCGACTTGAGTCAGCAGCAGCGCGACCTCACCATGCAGAAGTTTCGCCAGCATACCGTACAGTTCCTCGTGGCTACCGACGTGGCAGCTCGTGGCTTGGACGTGGATGATTTGACCCACGTTATCAACTATGGTTTGCCTGATGATATCGAGAGCTATACCCACCGCAGCGGTCGTACCGGTCGTGCCGGCAAGAAGGGTACATCCATCTCCATCATCCATACAAGGGAAAAATTTAAGGTTCGCCAGATAGAGAAGCAGATTGGCAAGGACTTCGTGGATGGCACATTGCCTTCGCCAGAGGAAATTTGCAAGAAGCAGCTCTTCAAGACGATGGACGACATCATGAAGACGGATGTGGATGAGGAGCAGATTGCGCCATACATGGAGGAAATCAACCGCCAGTTTGACTACATCGACAAGGAGGACATCATCAAGAAGATGGTAACCATCACCTTCGGTAAGTTCCTTGATTACTATAAGAATGCTCCTGAGATTGTGAAGCCAGAGAGCGGACGTGGCAAGCGTGGTGCTGAGGGCAGAGGCTCTGAGGGTAGAGGTAGAGTATCCAATGGTCGTCGCAAGCATGAGGCTGAGGCTGGATTCAAGCGTCTCTTCATCAATCTCGGTAAGGCGGATGGCTTCTATCCGGGCGAGATCATGCAATATCTCAACAAGCACGTGCAGGGCAGACAGGAGGTAGGTCATATCGACTTGCTCAACAAGTTTGCTTACATCGAGGTGCCTGAGCAGGATGCCAAGAAGGTGATGAAGGCGCTGAATGGCACGGAGTATAAGGGCAGAACCGTGAGATGTAATGATGCCGACGAGGAAGGACACGGCAGAGTTGCACGTGGCGAGGGTGGCCGTGGCTCTCGTGGAGGTCGCTCTTCTGAGAGAGGCGGACGCTCTGCAAAGCGTGGTTATGGCGATGATACTCGTGGCAGTCGTTCAGAGCGTGGCGGTCGTGGCTCTCGTGGCGAGGCTCGCAGTAGCAAGAAGTCTCGTTATAATGACGACAACGGCGATTGGCGTGAGCTGATTCAGGGCAAGCCATTCAAGTTAAAGGGCGAGGAGCCAAACTTCGAGGAAGAAGGCTGGGCAAGAAGACGTCCGAAGAAGAAGTGAAAAATGTAATCGATTGTTAAAAGTGCGACCTTTTCGTACCTTATCTATGAAAAAAAACGAGATAAGGTATGAAAAGGTCGCATTTTTTTGTTTTTGTCAGTAAAAAGCATTATTTTTGCAAACGACTAAAATAAGAGAATTATGCAACAGGTTATTATTGGAAGAAAAGCAGAACAGGCAGAGCTTGATAGATGCATGCATTCTTTGCGTTCAGAATTTGTTATCGTTTATGGACGAAGACGTGTAGGCAAGACTTTTCTTATTGAGAATTACTTTAATGGGCTATTTGATTTTACTTTTGTTGGCGGTCATCGCTTGGCAAAAGCAAAGCAGCTTCGTGCCTTTGCAAAGTCTCTCAAAAAGGCAGCAAAATTATCAAGTCTGCCAAAATTTTCTGATTGGATGGATGCTTTTGATGCTTTGGAGGAATATTTGGAGTCTCTTCCTGTCGACAGAAAGAAAGTAGTTTTTATTGACGAGATGCCATGGATAGATACCCCTCAGTCGGAATTTGTCGAAGCCTTGGAGTGCTTCTGGAATGGTTGGGGTGCCCGTAGAAATGATATTGTTTTCATTGCAAGTGGCTCGGCTTCATCTTGGATGATGGATAAGTTAGTGGAAAATCCAGGAGGTCTTCATGCAAGGATTACAAGTAATATTTATGTGCGTCCATTTACTTTGAAGGAAACTAAAGACTATCTTCAAAGCCAAAAAATGTGTTTGGATGACTATCAGGTCTTGCAGCTATATATGATTTTTGGAGGAATTCCTTTTTATCTGAGTTTGCTCAATCCATCGGAGAGTTTAGTGGCGAATATTGATAGACTCTTTTTCCGTAAAAATGGTGAGTTGAGAACTGAGTTTGATGAGTTGTATAATGCAATCTTTAGTAAGTCTGAGAAATATTTAGAAGTGGTTGCTCTGCTAAACAAAAACAAGGAGGGGCTTACTTACAGTCAGATAAGTAAGGCGACAAAGTTGAGTAGCCAACAATTAACAACAGTGCTTCGTAATTTGGAACGATGTGATTTTGTTCTCTCTTATATTCAATTTGGCAATAAGGTGAAGGGAACAATATACCGCTTGGTGGATTTCTATACCTTGTTTTATTATAAATTCATTGGTCAGATGGATTCTAAAGATGAACAATGGTGGACGAACAACTATGATTCTCGCTCAGTAATGTCTTGGCAAGGTGTAGCCTTTGAACTTGTGTGCCTAACTCATCTTTCGCAAATTAAAAAGGCATTGGGTATTTCGGGAATATCTACAAGCGCTTCTACATGGCGGTATGTTGCTCCAAAGGATTCTGCCGAAGATAAAGGAGCACAAATAGATTTGGTAATAGATAGGGGCGACCATACGATCAATCTTTGTGAAATGAAGTTTTCTACAGGGTTATATACAATTACGGAAGAATACGAAGAACATGTGCGTCGTCGTGTTGCTTTATTTCGAGAGAAAACAAAAACAACTAAATCTTTAATCTCGACATTTGTAACGACATATGGTGTTTCCAATGGCATTCATCGAAGTATTGTAGGGAAAGAAGTTGTCGCAAAAGATTTGTTCACCTAAATGTGTGCACTTTGGAATAAGAATATAGTTTGGGGCGGAAAAACAAACTACGAAAGTTAATAGTTTAACAGTTAACAGTTTGTTTTTCCGAGACACTAGTGTAATGTTGCTGATGCGAATTGTAATCTGCAGCTTAATCCTGAATGATATAAAAATATGTATGTTTATGAAAATAAAATCTCTTTCTGAAATAATAATCCAAGAGTTGCCTAGTAAAGGTAATGGCGATTATTTCGATGATTTGCATCTGAATTTATATACTAATGAACCTTTATTGTTAGAGGCTCATGAGTTGGAAAAGATAGCTTTCCCTTATCCTGATTTAAACAAATATCCAGATTGCCCTTGGTCGTCTTCTTATTGGCATGGTTGTAATATATTTGGCTGGAAATATACTTGTGGTAGAATAAATGATATGTCTCCAGACAAATTAGATAAGATGTGGAAACAATACTATAGGGAAAAGTTAGGTTCCTATAAAAATATGAAAGAACTTACTTTTCAGTTGGAAACTTTAAAACCATTGTTTTATGAGAATGTTTTACGTCCTCTTCAAAGAACTTATCTTAAAGATATACAGGAAAGATATCTTTCTTATGACATAATTGCTTCTTTGTTGGCTTTGGACATTGACCCTGTGAAATTTTGGTATGCCATTCTATGGTTAATGGATTTTATTAATGATAGAACTGATTGTGTTTTTAAGTATGAGCAAACACCTTTGGAAGGATTGGTGGCAATGTCGAAACAACTGAATGAGTTACACGCAGACGATTTTTTATCTTTATATGATAGGGGTGGATTGACTTTAAAGATAGGTGATGCTCATAGCCTAAAAGTCACAAATGTTGATACTTTAAGAATATTAGGGAAGATAATTGATGAATATTTGGCTAAGTATAAGGATAAGGAAGAATCATTAGAGTACATGGAATTAATAAATCGTCGATGTGCGTATGAAGATATTTCATCGGATAATATTTTTGAGTGGAAAGAGAAAAGGGAAACTCCTTCTGATTTGATGAAAATCTACTTGTTTCATAAATATATGGCAGAGTATCTTGCTCGATATAAAGGTGAAAGAAATCTGCGTATTTCAGATTTAATAACAGATGTCCCAAAAGTATATGCGGAAAATAATGCTTCGATAGATAAAGAGCTATTGATTTCTAGACTTCTATGGGTATTTAAATTTGATAGGAAAGGACAATTCTATAACGATAATAAAGTTGTGAAAACTGCACTTAGAAAGTTTAAACCAAAAACAGTAGAGCCTATTTTTTATACATATTGATGCCTTTTTATGTAAGGGGGGAATTTTGAGAGAAGAACAATCCCCCCTTGGAACGTTGAAAATTTCTTGTTGCTTATATTTTTTTCTCCTACCTTTGCACCGTCAGAACAAAGAAACTGACCTTAGCCGAAAGGTAGGCGTAATCAGTTTGCGCATGAAAAAACTGAAAAACTTATAGGAATATTCTTCCTAGTAAAAAAATAAAAATTATGAAACAAGAAACAGAAAAGGTTTTAGGTTTCCTACAAAACCTAAAGAAGGTGGAAATTACTGGTAAGGGCACAGATTGGACTAACATTGCCGATCTTGGTAAGTGTTTAAAAGAGAATAGATTAGAACTTTCTTGCAAACTACAGCAATATCTTAGTAATGAGCCTGATGTCTTTGAAATTTATGAAGATAGTAGTCGCCTAGTGAAAGTCGTTTATGTCCGTGAAAAGGCAAAAGTAAGTGCAATTCCGGGGAAGCGTGACACAAACAAATACAGATTGTTGGATTGGGCGTATTTACGCGACATCAATGCCTTTTTAGCACAGTTGGCAGAGTTAGCTATCTCTGAACGTTGGAATTTTCCCAATGGTCAACCAGCATTCCCTAAGAACGCAATTCTATGGAGTTATATCAAGTGTACTTTTTGCCGTCTTCAGCATCAGAATAAGGTTATCTATTCGATAGATGGTGATTATTCAGCTTTTAATACAGGGCTTGTTGATGACAGGTATTTGCCAATAATAGCTTTGTTTAAGCACAATAAGCGTGAAGATGCTCCGTCTGAATGGATATTCCATAGCTTTGTTATTTTAGGAGAGGGAAAAGGTAAAGTTCTTAATTCTCTGTTTAAAGAAAACGCAGAGCCTGCAACATATACAGACAATGCACAAGATTTGATTTATGATGTTATGTTGGGCACTCCTTTGGTTAATTATGAGCATATTGTTATAAAGCATGTGGAAAGATTGCCAAAGAAATTTATAGAGGTAACGGCTCCTGCATTTACTCTCTTAGATGAGCAAGTAATGGAGAAAGATTATTATGATTCTTTGCGAAATTATATTGTTGGGCATCCAACAGTGTATAGAAGCATTGTAAGCCGTTTTGTTACGGCGATAGAACTGGCACTCAAAAAAGTAAGATGGGATTATAAGTATGCTGTTCCAATGTTTTATCCGAAAGAAAATCGAATGTGTTTACTTCTTCCACTTTGTCTTGTGGATGATGAGCATGAAGATTTGGCATTGGTTGTGAGTAAAACGCCTGCCTCAAAGTATGAGGGGGCAACGATCTTAACTTTAGACTTGGCATATGCTGATGCTAGAGTTGTAGCAAAACCAAATTGCAATTGGTTGGATGCTAGTGTTATAGAAGGAAAAGAAAACGTTAAATTTTAAATTGATATCATTATGGTAAAAATTTCTTTGGCTAATAAGTTGCAAACCGAAAAGGTGTTGCAGAGTGGTTTGGTAGTTTCATCAACTCTTGTTGATAGATTGGAGGTGTATGGTTATCTCAATTCCTGTGTTGGGGAAGATATTGTTAAAAATGGATACATTAATAGATATAATAATTTTATAAATGTCCAGACTATTGGGGAAATTATATGTGCTGGTTATTTGATGCAGCCAGCAATTGTTTCTGATAATGGTCGAGGTAAATTTGAAACAAAAATGCACCAAGTATATTCTGCATTGGAATTGGCAAAAGAGGAAATAAAATATGATTTAGCAGATTTGGATATTCCTTCTTTGTATTATAATCTTGTTTATGTTGGGATTAGAAAGAAAAATCACAAAATAGATTGTCCGGATTATCGGATTAAGAACTGGGTATGGATGTTTCCTGATAATATTAAGAAAAAATCTGATGCAAGTCTTGAATTCGACTATATTTCTAAGGTTGGTGAGGTCCTATGTAGAGATAAAGATGGAACAGTAAAAGGCATTGGTGAACATTTGATGGCTTTGTGCCGTTACTTGGCTCCACAAACAGGGCTTATGTGTTATGCTCAATTTGATTTAGATGAACTATATGTGGAGGAAACAAAATGACGTATTTTGATAGTATTAGTGATAAGTTTGATTTCGGAAAGTTCAAAGGCTCTTCTTTGGCAGAAGTACTTCGTTGGAATCCAGATTATATAAATTGGGTCATACAGAATGTTTCTGGAACTCGGTGCGTGATAACAGATAAGGCTGTTGAGGAAATGAAGTTGATTTTTCCAAATATTGTCCTAACTTCTGATTTTGAGGAATGCAGAAATAAGCTGATGGCTGAATACGAATTGTCGTTAATTTATGCAGACGATGAGGAAGATGAAAGTGACTATGATGATTGGGGTGAAAAGCCAACCTATAATAGATATAACGGAACATACGTTCAAGATGAAATGGGATATTCCGATGATGATATAGATACAATCTTTGATGGAGATCCAAGTGCATATTGGAATATAGACTAAATTTAAATGAAGATGGATAGGGTATTTTTCTTGATTATTGCCGTTGCTTTGGCATATGGTGTTGGTTGCCTAGGAAGAAGTCGTAAAATCGGTTTCGGATGGGCTTTTGGTATTTCATTAATCAATGTCGTGATTGGTCTCATCGTTGTTCTTTGTTCAAAGAAGATTGACGATGATTCAATTACCAAATAAAAAAGAGGAGGTGATGATATGAAAGTTGCAGGATGGATCTGTACGATATTAGGCGCATTGGCGCTTATTGGTTCTGTTTCGGCAGGACATAATCCTTTAGGACCTACTTTTTGGCTGGCATTAGGTATATTCTTGTTGTATAGAGCTAATAGTCATGAAGACGAGAAGAAGTAAAGCAAAAGCGTTATGTGGGCTTTCCTTTTTGATGATAGGGTTATTGTCGTCTTGTTGTAACAAACAGCAACATCTATCATCTAAACAGACTGTATCTCAGCCCCCGAAACAAGAAACACCTCAGCGAGAGGAAGTTGATTGGCGTAGCATACAAACAATAGATGCTCATGATGAGCGAGATACCATCGTTGGCAACTTTACGGGGAAGTCGATAGATAGTTTGTGGGTTGCAGAGAAGGAAATCTATGGTGAATCACCTATTCCTATTGCGGTGAAATACTATATGGTATCCAACAACAAGCGAATACCAAAGATAGAGCTATATGGCATTATGCAAGCACCTCCAAAACTGGTCAATGAGGGAGATTTGGATGGAAACGGAACTAGTGAAGTAGGCTATTTGCATACTGCTGAAAATAGCCAGTGGAGGCAGTACCGCCTATTCACGCTTCGAAATAGGAAATGGAGATACTTGGTTGAAGGAGATTTCTTGGATACCGAAGAATGGTTTCGACATGCTGGTGTAGAGGTGGCGCAACCAGGACCTCGCAAAGGTACGGTCCTTATTCATTATGGCGTTAGTTATGGTGATGGTTCTGCAATGGTCAAAGATACTATCGTCAAGCCATCGTATTCAAGAATAACGGATTAATGGCACCTCTATTACAATGAATTAGTTTTTCCCTACTAGTTTTTTCTAACTAGAGAAATGAATCGAGTTATACAGCTAATTAATAAGCAGAAATGGCACTGGGAGGGTAGGTTTGTTACCTGCCCAGCTGCAAAGAATGCATTTTCTCGGCAACAAAGAATGTATTTTCGGAATATTCAATTTTGGTAATTGGGCAGGTAACAAACCTGCCCTCCCAGTATTTCTTGCTGTGGAAACAGCATAGCTTGGAATGATTTCCCTATAGGTAGCATCTTGAATTTACAAGAACTGCGTGAGATACACAGGCAAGAAGAGTGTCTGCTCATCTTTCTGCAAATCCTTGGTATAAATTAAGTATCGCTGGATCACTCTGTTGGAGAATTTCTGACAGAAAGCATCGAGCGAGGCATGACGCTTGTAACCAGATGACTTCACCTCTATCGGGCAAATCTTATTGCCACGAGAGAGGAGGAAGTCTATCTCGTAATTGTGCTTGCCAGTCTCGGTAGGGAATGTATAGTAGAATAGCTTGTTGCCCGATGCAGTTAGCATCTGTGCTACCATATTCTCATAAACATAGCCAAGATTGGCATCCAGCTTGTCGCTCATCAACTTCTGATAGATGATGTTCTCCGTGAAATCCTTGTCCTTGAAAGCCAAGGTGATGAAGAGACCTGTGTCAGCTACATACATCTTGTATTTAGATACGTCCATGGATAGCGACATGCCTACTCCTGGGTCGTTGGCATGATACGCCATGTTGATGGTGCGAGATTCTCTAAGCTCAGAGATTAACTGGAGCACTTTTTCTGAGTCAGCGTTGTTGCCTATGGTTGCTGTTATTTGATAGCGAGATGCGTTACTGTTGAGCTGTGCCGGGATGGCATCAAAGAGAGAGGATATTCTTCCTGATGGGTCAATCTTGTAGAAATCATCTTCGTATAGTTGGATAATGCCTCTTTTCACTCTATCCACTTCTTGTAGATTGTGACTATCTAGATATTCACTTACGGCTTGTGGCATACCACCGACTACCATATAGATACGGAAATCTCGCATCAGTTTGCGTGCTACTGCGTCACCAATAGCAATCTTTTTGTCGAAAAGCATTTTGAGTTGTGGGTAAGAGACTGTGTCGTCTTGTGCCCATTTGAACTCCTCGTAGTCCATCGGATTCAGCGTCATCTTCTCTTCTTCACTTGGAATCACGATGTCTTTCACGTTCTTATGGATAGAAATTAAAGAGCCGGTTTCTATATAATCATATCGTCCATCGGCAACCAAATGTTTGATGGCTTGGCGAGCTTTGGGGCATTTCTGAACTTCATCAAAGATAACTAGTGATTTACGTTCTATGAGTGATACGCCCAATCTGAACTGTAACTGCATAAAGAAATATTCTAGGTCGCTGATGTAATCAAAGAGTTCCATGATTTCTTTTGGGGCAATGGAGAAGTCGATGAGAACATACGATTCGTATTCTTTCTCGGCAAATTGCTTGGCAAGAGTTGATTTTCCGACACGTCTGGCACCTTCTATCATTACCGCAGTCTTCCCCCCTCGGTTGTTTTTCCAATCGAGCAGTTTGTCATACAGTTTTCTTTTGAATATCCTCATAATCTTTTCTTGTTAATGTTTTGATTTGGGTGCAAATATACACAAAAAACATGTTTCCTCAAAAACTTTTTGGTTAAATTCCCCAGAAATCTCAAAATCTTTTTAACTGAAATCCCCCGAAATCTCAAAATCTTTGTTTTTTGTTGGCTTATACTAAAAAAAGTTGACTTATACTAGAGAGTTTGATAGACTAGTTCCCCTTCTTTTCTCTTAATTAATATCAAAAATGTGCAATCTTGCCACTTTTTCATATCAAAAATGTGTAATTTTGCCGAAAATGGATATTAACGTAGGATTTGGAAGATAAAGGCAATGATGACAGAAAAGGAAAAATGTAGATGGGGCATGCTGTATGATGCCAACTATGACAAGGAATTGGTAGAGGAACGACAGATGTGCAAGGACATCTGCTACGAATATAATCTGGTGAAGCCTTCCGACTTGGAGCGGAGAAGGGAGATATTGAGGAAACTCTTGGGCAAGACGGGCAAGGAGTTTTTGATAGAGCAGCCTTTCTATTGCGACTATGGCTATAACATTGAGATAGGAGAGAACTTCTATAGCAATGTGAACTGCGTGATATTGGATGGAGCCAAGGTGAAGTTTGGCGACAATGTATTCGTGGCTCCCAACTCCTTGGCTGTGGGCAATCCTTGCAGAGTCATTCGGGAGATTTAACCGTTTTCGTGTATTCCTAAACCTTTTTACGGATATTTTTTTCCTTTTTATGGTGGTTTCAGAAATTCTTCTTATTTTTGCAGTGGGAAGAAGCGATGACGCATGGGTGTGAATGGCATTGCTTGATGTTCCTGGAGACAAAGAATATTCTTTAAATGGCAAAGTGAAGTATGGAAGAAATTATCAAACTCAGTTCGGTGGATAAGTACTGCGAGTTCTTCGGAATGGAGACGCAGAATCCCTTGGTGGCGGTAATCGATTTGAAGGATTGCACTCGCCATCCTACCAATTTCTCGTTCAACTATGGCTTGTACGCCCTCTTCTTGAAGGAGAACTTGGCGTGCAATATCACTTATGGTCGTCAGAAATACGATTACCAGGAGGGTACGGTGACGAGCTTTGCCCCAGGACAGGTGACGCATGTGACGATGAAATCTGATCAGATGCCGCAGTGTGTGGGATTGCTCTTCCATCCCGATCTTATCAAGGGCACGCCTTTGGCTCGTGAGATGCGCAACTATTCCTTCTTCTCTTATAGTTCGAATGAGGCATTGCACCTTTCTGACGAGGAGAAGAAGATTTTCAAGGACTGCTTGGAGAAGATCAAGATAGAGTTGCAACGCCCGATAGATAAGTTCAGCCGCAAGCTCATCGCCATGAACATCGAGCTGCTCCTGAACTACTGCATGCGCTTCTATGCTCGCCAGTTTGTGACCCGTGAGGTGACCAACAAGGATGTTGTGAGTCGTTTTGAGGCATTGCTGGATGATTATTTCACTGGCAACAAGCCACATCAGGAGGGCTTGCCAAGCGTGAAGTACTTTGCCGATAAGGTTTGCCTCTCGCCTAATTACTTCGGCGACCTCATCAAGAAGGAGACAGGCATGAGTGCGCAGGAATATATCCAAGACAAGATTATCGACCTAGCCAAGTCGATGCTGTTGGGTTCGGAGAAGACCATCTCGGAGATTTCCTACGACCTCGGCTTCCAATATTCCCAGCATTTCAACCGTGTGTTTAAGAAGAATACCGGCCTCACTCCGAGTGCGTATAGAAAATCATAAACAAAATGTATAGTCCTCATCCATTAGTTCGTTTTGTCAGTCTTGGCGAGATGAACACGTCCGACTTGACCCAATGCTTTGTGGTGGTGCTGCAAGGCAGGGAGAGCCGTGTGTGTACGGGAATCACTTGTTGCGACTTCCGTGATGCCACGATGCTCTTCTTCCGTCCGGGCGAGTGTCGGGAGTATGTGGATAGGATGAAGAATACGGCTTGTAGTGCGGAGGTAAAAGTGCTTTGCTTCTGTGGGGAGTGGCTTGAGTATTGCTTGGAGAAGGCTTTCGAGAAGGAGGGAAGTCTTTCTGGGTATCAGATTTGCCTTTCTCATATCTACGTGCCATCCAACGGCGATGGGTATCAGAAGATATATTCTTGGCAGATAAGATACACCTTTTTCCAATATCATATGAAGGAGTCGCTGCACCTCTCCTTGCGAGAGAAAGCCATCGTTTGCCGTTGCCTGGATGACATCCAGGCAGAATTGGATTGGGACTTGGATGATTTCTCCAATGTCTTGCTTGCCGAAAAGATAAAAATGCTCTTCGATTATTGCAGCCGTTATTATGTGCGTCAGCATCTCAGTCGCTCTTGCGTCAATCATACGTTGATGCAGAAGATAGAGCGAGCGATGGATGACTATCTCCTTTCGGGCGATAATTGTCTTACTTGTTGCCATGTCTCTTCCCATCGCTTTGCCGAGCCATTGGGTATGAGCGATGCTTATTTTGTGGATTTCTTGCGCAAGGAGACTGGCAAGTGTATCGACAAATATGTCTGCACCCGCCATTTTGAGGTAGCAAAACATCTGCTCCTCTCGTCCCACGATTCCTTGATTTGCATCGCCCGAAAACTCGGCTATCATTCCTTGCAAAGCTTCTCTGCTACCTTCAAGAGGGTGGTGGGATGCTCCCCTTCCGATTATCGCAATATGAACTAAAATATGCCCTAATCCCAAAAATAGGTATGAATTTTAGGATTATAATCCCAAAAATCACCCTAAATTTTGGGATTAGGGATTTTTTTGTTATCTTTGCGGTCGAATATTCTTATATCAATTCAATCTTTTTCATATTAAGAATAGGTAACAAGATAATAATGATAATATGATACGACGACAATTACAAGACGTGATCGAGGCTCGTATGTTTGCTGGCAAGGCAATCATTGTGATAGGGGCAAGACAAGTAGGTAAGAGTACGCTCTTCAATATGGTATTGGAGGGGCGTAAGGAATCTGCATTGCAGTTGAATTGCGATGAGCCAGAGGTGCAAGAGATGCTGTCAGCGATGAATACGCAAGAGTTGAAATTGCTGATAGGACAGAATAAGATTCTTGTCATAGATGAGGCTCAGAGGGTGGAGAATATCGGTATGACCTTGAAGCGAATCACCGATAACTTCCCTGATGTCCAATTGTTGGTGACAGGCTCTTCCTCTTTTGAACTCCAAAATAAACTCAATGAACCATTGACAGGGAGAAAGTTTGAGTATCATCTCTTTCCTTTGTCAACAGGCGAATTGTTGAATGCACAAGGCTTGCTCTCTGTGAAACAAACCTTGGAAAGCCGTCTTATTTTTGGTTCTTATCCCGACATCTTCAATCATCAAGAGGATGCCAAGGACTTATTGTATAATCTCTCCAATAGTTATTTGTACAAGGACTTATTGAATTTGGAGAGTGTGCGTCGTCCGGCATTGTTGGGCAAGCTCCTCACGGCATTGGCTTTGCAGGTGACGAGTGAGGTGTCGTATAATGAGTTGGCTCAGACTGTGGGTACGGATAACAAGACTGTGGAGAAGTACATCGACTTGTTGGAGAAGTGCTACATTATCTTTAAGCTGAATGGTTTCAGTCGCAATCTTCGCACGGAACTGAAACGTGCCAAGAAGTTCTATTTCTATGACAATGGTATCCGAAATGCCATCTTGCAGAATTTCGCTCCTCTTGCTCTTCGTCAAGACGTGGGGGCATTATGGGAAAACTTCTTCATTAGCGAGCGCATCAAGGCTAATCAATATAGCGGTCGATACGTGAATAGTTATTTCTGGCGCACCAACCAGCAGCAAGAGATTGACTACATAGAGGAATGCGATGGTCAGTTCTCGCTCTTTGAGATGAAGTGGAATCCCAAGCGAGCCAACACCCAGTTCCCCAATACTTTCCTTACGGCGTATGATGTGAAGGAAAAGGCTATTGTAACGCCAGAGAATTGGTTGGAGTGGGTGAAATGATGAAAGCTAAAAATCAGTATGTTATGTTGAAAGACAATAATTTTTATGCTCCCTTTATGGGCGATAACAAGTCTCTTAGTGTTGGTCTAAATCCACTGGGAATACGGACCGCGTCAGAACAATTGTTTACCACGCTATTGCCTGGTCTTAATGTCGTGACTTTACGTATTAGATATTACAGTTTTTATTGCTGGCTATTAAAAAGATTTTTTGCACAGCGTTCACATGCTAATCTAGTAGAATTTCGCAGACATCTTCGCTTGTCAGAGTTGCTTATGGCACTGATTCATGCTTATGGTAATAATAATGGCGGAATACCTGGTATTACTCGTGCATTAGAGATTATTGGTAGAGGGGGTGAATTTATCAATTTTTATGAAGATGCAATGCCAGAAGGTAAACCGTCTGGTGGATATTGGAAAGGTACTCTCGGTGCATTTGGCACTTATTATGCAGCCTCACTCCAAGAAATGGGGCTTATACTTCCTTTGATAGACTATCCAAGTTTGTATAACGTTACACCTAAAACGAATTATTATATCTCAGGTGAAGAATTGGCTGATGCTTTTGCAGATACTATTGGTGAAGACATAGGGCAGACCTTTGAAATTTGTGCAAAAGATGGAGTTGTAACTCGTAAGCAATTAGCTGAGATGGAACCATTTTTCCAGTCTCATCTTTTACCAGAGAATAAAGAAAGCCATCTGTTGCTTAAATTACTATTACAAAATGATCGTCCATCATCGGGGCAAGAAAGTCAACTTAGGAAGAATACACTTCGTTTGTTACTCAGGTTCATAAAAAGCATGAATGTTGAGGACTTCTCCGAGCTTGATTTTGCTAGGTATGTATATGGTCAATATAGTAATGGCTTAGATAAAAGTATTGCTGCTGTAGGATGGTATGCTTACTACCTAAATGATAGCAGACAATTTGAAGCTCTGAATATTTTTAATGTGGTATTGGATAGGCTGAAGAATAGTACCAAGCCTGGGCAATGGGAAAACATTAATGAGTTCACATCACAGTTATCAAAGGAAGTTTGTGCCTCATTGAAAGTTAAAAATATGACAGTCAATGAAATCTTGGCAAATTGGGAATCTATAGAAACTCCACAAGATTCAATGGCTCACGCATTCTACATTATTTTAGATGATTACAAAAGTAATTCTAATTATCAAGATTGCAAATCAAAAGTTCGCTCATCCTTCAGAAATGTCAACAATGATGCTTTGGACGCTTTTGGAGTGTTGGAAAAGCATTTGGAGAATACTATGGAGGCATATGTTAAGCAATACCTCACGGAGGATATCATATACAAGCACTATTCTGAATCTATGCGCAAGTTTAGTCAGAATGGAATACCGACTCAAAAACTTACCATAGAAAATGGATATGTCAGAGGCTTATCTACATATGATGCAACGCATAGCTCTCCACGTATTAATACACTCAGAAATTATGTGACAGATTTAGGGCTTGTTGAAGAGGGTAAATTAACTCCAAAAGGTATAGAACTTCTAAAGATACTTGAAAATGATTGAACGTAAGAACATAATAAAACTATTGAGTGAAAGAACAAAATCTAATGTTTATCATTCGGCTGTTCTGACTTGTTATAACTTTGACTCGATATTCTTTGAGTCTGTTTACCTTCCTTCATTGCGATCCTTAGGAATCACAAATGTGATTGTACTGATGGATGCAGGTATGTATGACAATCTACTTGCCGATTCTTCGTATGTTTGTCACAAGGTATCTCTGCTTAACTATACTTTAGTTAGGCAGGAGAATTCGCATCATGGAGTTTTTCATTCTAAAATTACCCTTTTGCTTGGAGAAGAAGAAGGAATCTTGGTCGTTGGAAGTGGAAACTTAACTTTCTGTGGCTTATCAAACAATGAGGAAGTATGGAATGCCTTTCATGTTGCGGGAAACAAATCAGTACATTATCCTCTCTTATTAAAGACTTGGAATTACATAAAGGATGTAATGAATAATGCTCCTTCTCTTGTCTGGAAGCAACTTGGATGGATTTCGGAACAAAGTCTTTGGCTACAAGATGATGGTTATGAAGATGTAGTAACACTTGAGTCTGGTGAGGAATGTTCTGTCATATATAACAGTGCAACAAATAGAATTATTGATAATATTACGGAAGCGATTGGAGACTCTGTTGTTGAGGAAATTACAATTATTGCACCTTTCTATGATACAGAAGGCAATGCTTTGACGGAACTACAAAAGCGTTTTAGACCAAGTCGGATGAATTGTGTCCTTGATTTGGAAAGACAAAGTGCTCCTTTTGTGTTGTTGGAATCAAATACGGACATAGCTTTTTTCAAGCATTCTGCTCCTAATCCATTACATGCAAAGATTATTGAGTTTATATCAAGCAATGGAACTTGGCTTTTGAGCGGTAGTGCTAATGCTGGAAGTATGGCATTGGGTTTGAACGATAGTGTGTTTAATGACGAGACTTGTGTCTTAATACACAATATAGGTAGAAAAAACTATATTGAAGAACTTGGGATACAATATGAGCCACTGAATGCTGATGACCGTAAGTCCATTGAGCGTCCGAAACAGAATTCTTCAGAGCTTTCTACTATAAAAACCACACTTAAAGCTTGTGAGGAAAAAGATGAAAAATTGTATCTGTATTTCTCTCATCGTGGTATTAAAGGTTACCTTGTTATATTGGATAAGACGCAAAAAATAATCTATAAGGAAGAGATTATTTCTGAACAAACGTTTGAACTCTCTATGGACGAATCCTTGTTGGAGCAAAGTCATGTAGCTGTTTTGATGGATAATGGCATTGGGGTATCTAATCGTTGCCTTATAATCAAAGAGTTGCATGTTGAAAGTTGTAATCCGGATCCAAAGCGTCGAAAATTATCAAGTCTTTTGAATGACAATAGTTTACTCCAAAATCTATCTCATATTTTGGGCTATATAGAGTTTGATGAGAGGGATAAGAAAAGTGCGTCAGTTGGAGTAGGTACAAAATCATCACCAAAGAATAAAGAGGATATTATTGTCGCACAAGAACGCTTTAATGAATTGAAAGATAGCTCTTTGAGTATAAGTATGCATTCGGGAGTACGCATCCTAGCTTATCTGCAACAGATACTCTTCAATAGAGGCGATATTGAAAAGAGTGATGACGACTTGCTTGAAATAGATAAAGAGGAAAATAGTAATGATGATGGGACTCTTGTATATAATCGTCAAAAAATAGAAGTAAGTTCTATAGCTGACGATGCCTATAAAATGAGAGCAGACATTGTGACCTTCTTGAAGAAAATGCAACAATGCCTTTTGGACAAGACTGCAGACATGAGTATTCATGGAGGAAAAAACACACCTATAGAGAGTCCTAAGTTAATTGCTTTACCAGGACTAAACGTAAGTTCTGCCTTTGCCGTTGCGTCAAGATCTGTCATTATCTTAATGAACAAATATGGCAGTAATGTAACTAAATGGGTTGAAGTAAGAAATTTGTTAGTAAAGTGTACTGGATTGTTCTTCTCCCTTTATGCAAATGCTGTCCCTAAAGACGATAATATTAGAAATCGTAAGATAAGAGAATTGATAAAAGAGGCTTCTGTTGATTTATTTTCTGCTCTTAGTTTTTTTGATTTTAAGAGAAATGACGCATCACTTCCCATCGTTGTTCTAAATTGCTTGGATTTTTTGAAAGAAAAAGAAGATTTACATTTGTTTATTTCTTTATACGAGGAACAACTTTTACGATTAAATATAGAAAATATTAGGAAGACGACAGTAGATAGAATACAAAAGGTGGTAAAAATATATCTCAATGGTGATGTGCCAGTGAGAGATTTTTGTAGTGATGATAGTGTCGTTTATTTGTATAAAAAGGGGTATGGCTTTCTGTTAGTTGATAACATAAAACTTTGTTATGGCAGTTTGAGTTTCGATTATCACGGTTCATGGTTTGATGGAAAAGTTCCTAACCATACTGTTTCCAAATATCCAGCCACAAAATATAAAGGATACAAAGATTTATGAATATCTTTAGTTTTTGAAAAGGCGTAAGTTGCTGTCATTTATAATCACTTATATGAAATAGAATCATTTCAAACCAATTAATTTGAAATAAAATGGTTTGAAATGATTCTATTTCAAATGAATTGATTATATTTGCAATCGAAATTAAGTATTAAGATGTGATTATCTATAAACCTAAAGCATGAAAAGAATAATGATGAACGCATGCCTAGGCTTCTTTTGCCTAAGTTTGCAAGCGCAAAAGATGGTTCCTCAATCTCTATCCCTTGCCGGAGAATGGAGTGTGATGCTTGGCGATGCCAAGGAGGTGAGACATGCCATGCTCCCTGGCACCATCGACACCAATCACTTGGGATTTGCACCCAGTGATACCACCGAAACCACACATCTCACTCGCCTCTATGCCTATAAGGGCAAGGCGACTTATTCTCGCACCATCGAGATTCCGAAGCAGTGGAAGAAGGCGGCGGTGGAGCTTTTCTTGGAGCGTACGAAGCCGACTTGGGTGTATGTGGATGGAAACCTTGTGGATTCCTGCAACTTTATCTCCACTCCTCAGCGATACATCTTGCCGAAATTGAAAACCGGCAAGCATCAGTTGGATATTGTGGTGGATAATTCTCGTGGTGTGCCTGAGCAAGTGTATGGCTCCAGCCACGCCTATACCGAGGATACACAGACCAACTGGAATGGAATCATCGGAGAAATTTCCCTGAAGCAGGTAGAGTTGAAAGCTGGTCAGAAATTGAAATCTGGTATGGTACAAAGTGAGTCCCGACAATATACTGGCAAGGTGCTCCCTTGCTTCAGGGACTTCCATATCGAGGGTGCTCATTTCTATGCTGATGGTCATCCGGTATTTCTCCGTGGCAAGCACGATGCGGCGGTTTGGCCACTCACGGGGCATGTCGATATGACGGTGGAGGGATGGATGAAGTATCTCGGCATTTGCAGGGCGTATGGCATCAATCATGTACGCTTCCATTCTTGGTGTCCACCAGAGGCGGCTTTCGTGGCTGCTGACAGCTTGGGCATTTATCTACAACCAGAACTTCCTTTCTGGGGTTCCTTCGATGATAAGGACGAAACGTTGATGACATTCCTCCATCAAGAGGGTGAGAATATCTTGCGAGAATACGGCCATCATCCTTCCTTCCGCATGATGGCTTTGGGCAATGAACTGTGGGGAAGCATCGACAAGATGAAGGAGTTTGTGGATGACTTCCGTGAGATAGCTCCCGACAAATACTATACCTTTGGCAGCAACTACTATCTCGGGTACCAAGGGGTGAAAGAGGGGATGGATTACTTCACTACTTGTCGCGTCGGTGGCGAGGACTGGGGCAAATACAATACCCATACCCGTGGCTCCTTCTCCTTCGCCGATGCTTACGATGGAGGAATCATCAATCATTTCCGTCCGAACACAACGATGAACTTTGATGAGGCTTGCGATAAGTGGGCTTCTCCTCAGCCTTGGCAGAAGCAAGATGTGGAGCAAACTTCTTATAAGCGAGCCGCTGGCATCCCGATTATCTCTCACGAGACCGGACAGTTCCAAACCTATCCCGACTTCCGTGAGATCAAGAAATACACGGGCGTGCTCTATCCTTACAACTTCGAGATCTTCCGCCGTCGCCTTGCCGCTGCCGGAATGCTTTCGCAAGCTGATGATTTCCACAAGGCTTCGGGCTTGTGGAGCGTGAAACTCTATAAGGCGGACATCGAGATGGATCTCAGAACCAAGAATATGGCTGGTTTCCAACTCCTTGACATTCAGGATTACCCTGGTCAGGGCAGTGCCTTCGTGGGCATCCTCGATGCTTTCATGGAGAGCAAGGGAATCACCACGGCGAATGAATGGCATCAGTGGTGTTCATCTGTGGTGCCTCTCTTGGTGACGGATCGCTTCTGCTATGACGAGAATGAGATGATGAATGCCAAGGTGCAAATCGCCAATTATGGTGGTGAATCGCTCAAGGGAAAGAAATTGCTTTGGAAGTTGGATTATGCTCCAGATGAGAACTCTGCCGATGATGCTTCGCCAAAAGCAGGAGCGAATATCGACCGCTTTAATCAACCTTCGCCTTTGGCACAAGGGGAGATACCTATCACCACAGATGAAGAGGGCTTGATAGACATCGGCGAAATCCATCATAAGATGAAGGTGATGGCAGATGGATTTAACGATGGCAATGGAACGTGTCTTGATGTCAAGATTCCTTCTAGAAAGGTCATCTTGACGTTGGATATCGACTACGGACGGTATGATGCGAGAAGACATCGCAATACCTATGACCTTTGGATCTATACCACCGAAAAGAATCTTGATATATATAAGGAAGGTGTCGTGATAACAAGCGACTTGACTGATGAGGTCGCAAAGAAACTTGAAAAGGGTGCCAAGGTGCTTTGGATGCCTACGACCTCGAAGAACTTCGTGGCTTCAGCCGATACGCTTTCTCAGGCAAGCAATGCCACTCCATACACCGTCGGCGGTCTCTTCCAAACCGATTACTGGAACTATCGTATGTTCAAGACCATCTGTGAGAACAACAAGAAGACGGTATCTCCTGGCACATTGGGTATCCTTACCAATCCAAAGCATCCTATCTTCTGTGATTTCCCTACCGAGATGCACACCAACTGGCAGTGGTTCCCTGTTATCAAGGACTCTCATCCTTTGGTGCTGGACAACTTTGCGAAGGATGATAAGCCTATCGTGCAAGTCATCGACAACATTGAGCGCAACCACAAACTCGGTCTTGTGATGGAGTGGAAGGTGGGCGCAGGCAAGCTTCTCGTCTGCATGAGCGACTTGGAGAAGGCTTCCGAATATCCTGAGGGCAGGGCTTTCTATGAGAGTGTATTGAGTTATATGCGTTCGCCAGAGTTTGCCCCTCAGTCTGAAATCACCATCGCAGATTTGAGGAAGACGCTGAAAAAGGTGCCTCGACAAATCAGTTTGAAGGAACTGAATAATATCTCGCAATACTAAAATTGCAATCAGATAAATAGTAAGCACGTGTCGAAATGTAACATGTATGTTATGTTTCGGCATGTGCTTTTTTTGTTAAGCGGTTGGTCTCAAATGTGTTAACCTCTAATAAATTCCTCTTCGTAAATGGCGGAATGTTTAGAATTTTGCGTACATTTGCAAGTGCAGAATCATGCAGGGCATGATGACTCTAAGTTGCGATGATGAATGATTTAACAAGATTATAAACCTAACAATTGTATATTAAGTAAAAGCAAATGAAATCTTTAAGAATGTATCTCTTGCTTCTATTGCTCTTGGGAGGAATAGGAGCGTATGCCGATGATGTGGAGTTTGATGTGACATCGGATGGCTGGAATGTCAGCTATTCCGGTACGGCGAATGTAACCCTAAAAGGACGAATTTTCATGAAAGGGGAATGGAGTGGCTTTTGCCTTCCTTTCGATGCGAGTAAGGAAACCTTGGATGCAGCCTTCGGAGAAGGTTGCTATAGCCTCCAAGCTTACTCTTCCTTTGCTGACAATAAAATCCAGTTCAGGAAGGTGGCGGAGGCAGTTGGCGGTACGCCTTACTTCATCTATGTGAATAAGACGGTGGAGAACCCGAAGTTTGACAATGTGACTTTTGTGTCGGATATTGGTTTGACATGGGGAGGCAATCAATCGGATTGGAGAGGAGCTATTACTATTAATGACAATCTAACCTTTCGTGGTTTCTTCTTCAAAAAACATAATTATGAATTGTATAATACTACTTCTGACCAAACGATAAATGCTTATTATCTAACTGGCGATGGAATACTACAAGATGTCAGAAAACGAGAATATACAGATTCTCCTTTGGGAATTGATGTTTGTATCTTGATAAATGGTTATTCTTCAAGCTTTCAGAAGCCAACAGTCGTTTTCGAGGAAGACGATGTCATTAATAGTGGTGGAACCAGTGGCGGTGGCTCAGGTGGCGAGTCAGGTTCTACCGATGACCCTACATCTTTGTCTTATAAAATCAAGAACAAGCTTCAGCTGACCGATGTTCCTACGCTCTACTTGACAATCCCTGACGTTACGGATTTGGACAAAGATTTAGTAAAGAATAGACAGACAGGCGAGGCTCTTTACCATAAGGCATCAATAGATGTGGTCGATAAGAACAATACACTTGAAGAGTTCTCTGATGATAAGCTCGACATCAAGGTGCGTGGTAACTCTACTGCAGACCCATCCAAGCGAGCTTATCGTTTGAAGTTTGGCAAAGACGAGAAAGATAAAGTCACAGGGAAATTGATTAAGACCCATAAGCATGATTTAATGGGAGGTGGATATGCCAAACGAAATTGGGCTTTGCTGGCAAACTGCTTCGACCATTCTTTGATTCGCAATGCTTTGACTTGCGAACTCGGTAAGATTATAGGCATGCCTTTCAATCCAGGCTATTGCTTTGTGGATTTGGTCATCAATGGTGACTATCGTGGTACTTATCAAGTGACAGACCATCCTGAAGTAGGAAGCCATCGCATAGATATTGACGAAGACAAAGATTGGTATATTGAGTTTCAAGGTAGGTCGGATATGTTGGATGAACCTTATCTAAACATCAAAGACCTTCCGATGTTTAGTATTAAGAATCCTGATTATACAGACGCTACTGATGCCGACAAACTAGCTGCTCTCAAAGTCGAAATGGAAGACTGGGTGAAGCAGTGGAAGTCTGGCTTCAGCTATGATGCAAGTATTACGCAAAGTGATACGAAAGGATGGCGTGCCTATAATGATGAAGACCAATTGCTCAAATGGTTCTTGGAAACAGAGATTACGGCTGATTACGATGGCTATATGACCATCAAGGCTTATCGCGCCACTGATGGAAAACTCTTCTGGGGACCAGTTTGGGACAAGGACTTGGCTTGGGATAATTATGGTGATTATACGAAGACCTTGGGAGCTGCCCTAGAAAATGCTTCTTCTATCAGATATTACGTCTATAATCCAGGCAGTGGTACGGCAATTTTGTCTGACCCTCGTTTTGTGAAGAGAGTTTATGAGACTTATAACAAATTGATTGGGGATGGTTTGGAACAGAAGTTGGTGGATATTGTTGACCAACTTCATCAGCGTGTCAATCAAACGCAGCAATTGAATTTCGAAAAATGGGGAATAACAAATGCCAATGGTGGTTTGCAAAAGTTTCACGAATGGACAGATTATGCTCAATATCCAGAACAGTTGAAGACATTTATCATTGCTCGTTTGGCTTTCTTGAAAGAGAAGTTCAAAAAGATATACGATGATGTATGTACTGTGAAGGAGGCTACCTATACTCCAACGAATCAATGGTATAGCACAGATTTAACTACTGGCTCTTACTTAAATCAAAAGGTTGTAGGTCGAAGCTTTAAGGCGAACCAATGGAATACATATTGTATGCCATTCTCTACGACAATGGAGCAGATGAAAGAGGTATTTGGCAATGATGTGCAAGTGGTAGCTCATAGTGGAATGGATATTGATGGAACAACGATGCTTTTTGCTCCATATACAAGTGAACTGAAAGCTGGTTGCCCTTATCTTGTGATGCCTAGTGCGGATGTTTCTGACCCTACATTTAAGGATGTGATTAATACAGATGCTCCTGTTCAGAAAAAGAGTTACAATGGACAACGCGTCAGCTTTGATGGCAAACATTCGTTCTACGGAACATTATTCACAGCGGATGTTGTAGATAAATCTACCGACTATCTCTTCAGTAATGATGTCTATGCTACCGATGCTTCTTTGGCAAAGGCACCAAGCTATACGGAGAATGGTGCTCGTGCCTTCATCCGAGTATCAGATGGTACAACTCCTGCCATCAAGATTCAGACGGCTGATGAGGCTTCGAAATTTACCTACGATGTTACCAACGGGTATGTCCATACCGCTTGGTGCCAGTATGACAATCAGACGAAGAATGTGACCATAGAGAATCGTGGCACACTTCATGCGGGCGAGTGGAATATGATGTGCTTGCCTTTCAAACTCTCTGCCGCAGGCTATAAGAAGGCATTTGGCGAGGATGTAAAAGTGGCTGAGTTCACGGGCGTCACCAAGTCGGAAGGTGGTGAGTTGGTATCATTCAATCTCGCTTACATTAATGAGAAGAATGGTATGAAGGCAGCTACTCCTTATCTCATTAAACCATCTAAGGAAATTCCTATGGCTGATGTAACTTTCGAAGGTGTGAAGGTCTCTGCGAAGACGACCGAAGAGCAAGCTACAGGTGATGTGAATTGCAAGCTGATAGGTACATTGCAGCCGACAATCTTGGATAAGGGACATCAGCAGTTGGTGTTGAAAGCACGCAATGAGTTGCAATACATGGCTCCTAATTCTACAACCCCAATGCAGGCTTGTCGTGCTTATTTCGAGTTGACAGGAACGGTGGCTGCTGCAAAGAACTTCAGCTTCTCCATTGATGGGGAGACGACAGGTGTGAAAGTAATTGACGTGAATGCTCCATCGACTTCTATCAATACAAGAGTCTATAATATGAACGGCCAATTGGTGGGTACATCTATGGAGAACTTGCCACAAGGCATCTATGTCATTGCAGGCAAGAAAGTAGTAAAGTAAAGATATAAGGACAGATTAAATGACAACAGAAATGATAAATAGCAAAAAGAGCGATGGCGAGTATATCACGCCATCGTGCTCTATACTCTCTATAGTAGAAGAATCTATGATTGCGGCTTCGCCACAGCCAACTCTGGATCCATCCCCACTTGGTCCTCCTTCATCAGAAACGGATGACCCTAATCGTTACGCCAAGCAGCACCATTACTACGATGTTTGGGAACAGTGGTAAAGGGCAACTCATAGCATAGAAAAAGAACATTTCATAGCATCGAAACAGAAGCCTGGAGGCTAGGCTGCTAAAACTCCCTCCAGGACGTATATAGAAAAACCTCGGGACGTTTTTCGAAAAAAGTCCCGAGGAAAAAATAAAAAAGTCGGGACTTTTTTTTGAAAGCATCCCGACTTTTTTATTCCTTCTAGGTAAGTCTGTCGTTTGAAACAGGCTTACCGATGATTTCTCAAACTCCCATTACTTGGCATTGATTTCCTTTAAGAGGCGATCGGCATGTCCCCACTTGTCCATCAAGTAGAGCACATAGCGAATATCCACACCGATACATCTTGCCAAGCGCTTGTCGAAGTTGATGTCAGAGCTGAGGCTATCCCAGTTGCCATCGAATGCAAGACCAATCAACTCGCCCTTGCCATTGAACATTGGGCTACCAGAGTTGCCACCCGTGATGTCATTGTTGGTCAAGAAGCAGAGCTGCATCTTGCCAGTAGTCTTGTCCTGGTACTTTCCGAAGTCGCTCTCAGAGAGAAGTTCGTGCATGATAGGCTCGGCATAGTAGTCGAGCACCTTGTCGCCTCGCTTCATCTTCTCTACGATGCTCTCGGCAGTGGTGTAATAGCCCGATGGTTTGCCACCGAGATCGAAACCGCCTACCTGACCGTAGCTGAGGCGCATGGTGAAGTTGGCATCGCTATAGTGAGGCATGTCCTCCTCCATGCGGAGCTTGGCTGCACAGAGATACTTCTCTTGCTCTGCGATAGAATCGCTGTTGACACCCAATGCCTCTACGAAGTCGGCGTAGATATCGTTCAAGTCCATTCCGAATGCCACGCCTGGGTCTTTCTCGTAGCCCTTCTTGTTGAAGTAGAACTTGGCGCCCTTCTTCATGAGGAGTGACTTGTTCCAGAGGTAATCCACATATTTAGCGTAGTCGCCACCAAACAGGCTGTCGATGGTCTTGTAGAACTTAGGCAACCACTTGGCTGATACGTGTTCCTTGTAGTTCTTGAGCAATGTGGAGAGCACCTCCTTGTCGAGTGCCATATCCCATTCATCGCTGTTGTCGTCAAACTCGTGGTATTGCTTCTTCAAGTTCTTCTCTGGTCCCTTTACCTCCATACCATTCTGTAGTTTGAAGGCACGAGTGGAGAACTCTACGTTGCTGCGGCGAGTGAACGACTCGGAGAAGTTGGTCCAGGCATACATGATGTCGGTATTTTCCTTGTAGAGCTTCTGGAGCTTGTCGAAATCCACCTTGTGGGCGAGGTCATTGGCAGCCTTGGCAGTGTCTTGCCAAGCACGGAGACGAGTCTCATACTCACGCTTCAAGTTGACGATGCCGATGGAGTCGATGCACTTGTTCATACCGATGGAGTTCTTCCAGTAGTTGGAGCTCTGGGCGTACTTGCTGTCATACTTGATGCGCACAGCCTCGTTGGCACGCATGTGCTTCTGCATTACTTCCTGCTTGATGCCGCGTACCTGGGCACGAGGAGCATTTTCTGCGTCACGCATCATCTGGATGCCATAGCTGGAGAGGTATCGTTCGGTACTACCAGGATAACCCATGGTCATCGCATAGTCGCCATCCTTGTAACCCTGGAGGGAAACCTGTGCCCAACGCTTTGGCTTGTAAGGCACATTATCCTTGCTGTAGGCAGCAGGACCGTTGGTCTTAGGGTCGGCATAGATGCGGAATACAGAGAAGTCGCAGGTCTGGCGAGGCCACATCCAGTTGTCTGTATCGCCACCAAACTTACCCATAGACTTTGGTACGGTGAAAACCAGACGCAGGTCGGTGAAGTCGCGATAGGTAGTAGCGTACCACTTGTTGCCCTCGTAGAAAGGCTGAACGGTGATATGGAGGGTAGAATCGTTCTTCTTCACCTCTTTGGTCATCTCGTTCTCCAGAGAATCGATGAGTTCATCGCGCTTCTTGTTGTCGAGTTTCTCGTATCCGAGGCTCATCACCTTATCGGTTACATCCTTCTGTTCAACCATAAAGCTGACGAACATATTCTCGTTAGGCAATTCCTCTGCGTATGATTTAGCAAAGAAACCGTTGAGCATATAGTCGTGCTCCACGGTAGAGTGGCTGCGGATAGACTCGAAACCGCAGTGGTGGTTGGTGAAAACAAGACCGTCTGGTGATACCACTACGCCGGAGCAGTAGCCAGAGAAGTTGACCACGGCGTTCTTCAAGGCGTTCTCGCCGTTGTAGAGTTGGTCGTACGTCATTGAGAAGCCTTCACGCTGCATCATCTCATATACGGCGTTAGGCAAGTTGTAAATGGTCCACATTCCCTCGTCGGCGTGCGCATTGTTGGCGCAGAGAGCCATGAGAGAGGCAATGAGGATAGTAGCTTTTTTCTTCATTTTTCTTCTTTATGTTGTTGTTTGTACTTTTTCTGTCTTATCAGTTTGCAAAGTTACGATATTTCTGTGAGATAACGTTCAAGTAGAACGGAAAAAGTGGCGATTTCCTTAAAGTCTCGCATAGACGATAAGTTTTTCACTTATACTGGAAAAAACAGACAAAAAACGATGGTTTTTCACTTATACTGGAAAAAGATTACAAAATCGAGAGCTTTTTCTTGTATAAGTGAAAGATTTATGCTATCTTTGCGCCATAAAACGGATGAATTATGGAGATTATCAATAGAAAACAATATGTGGACCGAGTTTTAAACTACTTGGGCAAAGGCTTGATTCTTGTCTTGACTGGTCAAAGGCGTGTGGGCAAGAGCTGTGTTTTGCAGAGTGTAGCCAAGCAAATCACAGCTAAGGATGATTCTGCCAACGTGATATATATCAATAAGGAATATGCGGAATTTAACAGTCTGAAGACAGATGAAGACTTAAATGAATATGTATCGGCTCGTTTGAAGGAGCAGATGCATAATTATCTTTTCGTAGATGAGGTGCAAGATATTGATGGATTTGAGAATGCCTTGCGCAATTTTCAAGCCAAGAATTTGTGTGATATTGTAGTGACAGGAAGTAATGCTAAGATGCTCTCTGGTGAGCTTGCCACTTATCTCTCAGGTAGATATGTAGAGATTCATATTCAGAGCCTTAGTTATTCAGAGTTCCAGCTTTTCCATAGATTGCCTGATACGGATGATACCTTCTTGAAGTATCTTACTTGGGGTGGTTTGCCTCAGCTGGCACATATCGGACTTGACAATCGCCAAATGCTGACAGACTATTTGGGGGACATCTATAATACGGTCATCATGAAGGATGTCATTAGTCGAGAGAGTATTCGCAACGTGCGATTCTTGACCGACTTGGTGCGTTTCGTAGGTGATAACATTGGCAAGAATATTTCTGCCAACAGTATCAAGAATTTTATGTTGTCACAGAATATCACGATCTCCCCAACATTGACATCCAATTATCTTTCCTATCTCTGCAATGCCTATATCATAGACCAGGTAAGGCGTTTTGATGTTCGTGGCAAGCGAGTGTTCGAGACTAACGAGAAGTATTATTTCGAGGATATTGGTCTTCGCAATGTGCTGGTGGGTTCCAATCTGCGAATGGACATCGAGAAATTGCTAGAGAATGTGGTTTACTTGCATTTGCGCAGCCAGGGATACCAAGTAACGGTAGGACAACTTCAAAATGGAGAGGTCGATTTCGTGGCAGAGCGTGGGGGTGACAGGCTTTATGTGCAGGTTACCTATCTGCTGGCTACGCAAGAGACGATGGATAGGGAATTTGGCAATCTCCGACGCATCAAGGACGACTATCCCAAGAAGGTGGTTTGCATGGATGCGCTGGCTGCTGAAGGCAATTACGAAGGGATAGAGTGTGTGCATGTAAGGGAGTTCCTAAAGGGGCAATAGCTCAGCTTGCTGCCGAGCTATGCCTTCTGTTCCTCTATGAAATGGATATGCAGACATCTATTCTTTAGTACCCAGCTTTCACCTAATAAGAGATTTCTGAAAAAACGGACATCTCATTATTCACCTTATAGCCTAAAGAGCGAAGATACTGGATGGTAAAGATAGCAGTGGTGCGGGTGTTTCCCTCACGGAAAGCATGGATTTGCCAGATGCCTGAAATGAATTTGGCAATATGCTCAATCTTCTCATCATCCGATAGCCGTCTTCCAATTGGAAGCGGCTTCCTGCTGTGTCGGTTCTCCCTGACGGAGATACTCGTCGAAGGAAGAGAAGTCTTGTTGATGATGATTCATAGATGTAATGCCTTGATTGGTGAATCTTTTAGCCTTGCAATTTGCACTCCCTTGCAAGTCGTTGTTCCCGCAAGCGCTTGAATTGAGCTAAGCACTGCTCCAGCGAAAGCGGATGCTCTCGCCAATAAGCCATTGATGCCTTCTTCGCCGCATTGACCTTCTTGTGATATTCGTTCAGTTGTATCTCCATTCATTATTAATCTTATATGGTTTGATATTACGTTTGCAAAATTACGATTAATCTCCGAATTTGCCAAACTTTTTCCGTTTATTATGAGATTCGCTATCTATTTAGAATAGCCTCTATAGAATAGAGGGGATAGTTGGTGAGCCAATCTTGCTCTCTGTAAGGTGACATGGATAAGCGAACCCCTTTTAAGCCAGGATTACGTTCAACGAATGCTCGGAGACTTTTTGCTTGAAGGTTTTCTTCCGCTTTCACCTCTATCGGGATAATCTTTTCTTCGTCTTGCAGCAAGAAGTCGATTTCTCCACGAGAATTTTCGGCAGACCAATAGTAAATGGAAAGTTCTGGATTGGTTGCCAATTGTTGCATGACATATTGTTCCGTGAGTGCTCCCTTGAAGTCAGAGAGTAACGCATTGCCATTAAATAGGCTATCGGAAGGTACTTTACTCATTGCCCCCATCAAACCAATGTCAGAAAGAAACATTTTGAAAGCCGAGAAGTCTTCATATGCGGCAAGTGGAATCTGTGCTTTCTTGCATCGGTTCACCTTATGGATAAGTCCCGCATCTTTCAGCCATTCGATGGCAAGCTCGAAATCTTTAGCTCTGGCTCCTTCTTTAATAACTCCGTAAATGAACTTCTTGTTCTCTTTGGAGAGTTGTGAAGGAATGGAGTGCCATACCATTCTGATGCGTGGAACTTCGATGGCAGGAGCATGCTTAGAGAAATCTCTTTCGTATGATTCAAGGATTGCACTTTGTTTTGCTCGCACTTTCTTGGCGTCTCCATCTTTTATAAAAGCTAAGATGGCTGCTGGCATCCCTCCTACAAAATAATATTGACGTAGTCGCTCTTCAAATTTATTCCTGAACATAGTAATCATACTCCAGTCTTTACTCTTAAGAAGATCTACCATCTTGGCTTCGCCGACAGCGTCAAGGAACTCAAAGAAAGAGAGTGGATACAAGTGCATGAAGTCAACTTTCCCTACGGGGAACGAGTCGTTTTGGTGCATAGAAATGCCTAGCAACGAACCTGCTGCTATTACATGATATTGTGGGGCTTTCTCTGCGAAATATTTCAAGGAGGTGATTCCACGTGGAGCTTCTTGTATTTCATCGAGGATGATGAGGGTTTCTTCATCAATATTTACCCCTGTACTCCATTGTATGCCATTGATAATACGAGGAATGTCAAAGTCGTGTTCAAACAATTCTCTGAGTTTCTCGTCATCTTCAAAGTTTACGTATGCAACTTGTTTATACGCTTCTTTTGCAAACTCTTGCATGAGCCAGGTCTTTCCAACTTGTCTGGCACCTAGCATAATCAACGGCTTTCTTTCGTCGCTTTCTTTCCACTGATATAGTTCTTTGATGGCGCTTCGTTTCATAATTCATTGAAATATTGATGGTTTGGTGCTGCAAAGATACGTTTTTTTATGTAAAACCACAAAAAGTCGTCCTTAAAAATGTGTAAAACCACAAAAAGTCGTCCTAAAAAGTGTGGAGTTTCTCAGAAAGTCGAACTAAAAAGTGTAATTGGGTGACTTTTGCTAGAAAAAATCTTCGGCTTATGGAAGGGCTTTCTTAATCTTCTTCATCACCTGTCGCTTGGCAGAAGCCAAGCCGGGCGACAAGGCTTCTTGTTCTAGCATATCTAGTGCAGCCTTCAACTCTGTAAGGAGCTCGGGATAGTATTTCATCTGCTCGTAGGCAAGCTTCATGCAATAAGCACGGATGGCATACGGATAGGAGCACGCGGTAATCTTGGCTATGCAATAGTCGATGAAGTCGGAACGGAGAGTGGCTTCCTCGAAAGGCTGGCGAATCAGGAGACTGAGCATCAAACGCAGTTTAGTCATGCTCTTCTCTAAGAGTATTCGGTCTATCAAGTCATTATGCTTGGCATAGAGCCATTCGTTGTTGGCTTGGTCGAAATGAGTGAACACCCACAAGGCATTAAGAGCAACACGATTGTCCTCATCAAATGTCAAATCATATAGTTTCGCCTTGATGCCATCATTTCTTTCTCCTTGTGCCAAAAAGCAAATCTCATGGATGTCGTCCATGTTCATCCTATTCGCCAGTTTCTTTCTCATGTCGATTACGTTTTTATGGGGGAATAATACCTGCATTTCTACTATTCTATATACAGTTATCGCCCAACAACTGTCATTTGATATGTCTTCCCTGCCTCCGTCTCTAAGTCATATTCATAAACTTGCGGAATGTTGACTTTCACGCCCTCTTCATGAGGTGACAACACCATCGGCTGTTTAATGACGGCAGAACGAAGCAGGGAGTTCGGGCAACTGCCTTCCGCTTTCTTCAATCCCTTGCCATTCAACGGAATATAGGAACGGAGACGCAAGATGCCACCAAGAGTAGAATGAATCTTGGCAGAGACCAATCGCTTGTTCTTCCACTTCATATCGACCACGAAACCACCACGGGCGCAGAGACCTTTAACCTCGCCGTCGCCCCAAGCATCAGGCAAGGCAGGCAGAAGATGAACCGCTCCATCATGACTTTGCACCAACATCTCTGCGATGCCGGCTGTGACTCCGAAGTTGCCATCTATTTGGAAAGGTGGATGCGCATCAAAGAGGTTCGGATAAGTGCGCCCTTCGGGATATTCTTTCACTTGCTCATCGGAAGGCAAGAGTTTGAGCATGTTGGAGATGATTTGGAAGGCATGGTTGCCATCGAGCATACGTGCCCAGAAGTTCGTCTTCCATCCCAGGCTCCATCCTGTTGCCATGTCGCCACGTTGGGTCAGTGTAGTGGCTGCGGCATGGAAAAGCTCCGGATGAGAGAATGGGGAGATTTGGTTGGATGGATACAAGCCATACAAGTGAGAAATGTGACGATGCTGGTCCTTTGGGTTGTCGCCATCTATCAACCATTCCATCAACTGTCCATACTTTCCTACTTGCATCGGTGGAATCTGCGCAAGCAACTGTTGCATCTCCTTTTGCTCGGAAGCATCCTCTCCCAAGATTTCAGAAGCTTGGATGGCATTGCTCAGTACATCAAAGGCTATCTGATTGTCCATGGTGCAACCGGCTGTCACCGCCGTCTTCTTGCCTCTTGGTCCATGTTCCGGACTTACGGAAGGCTCTGTCACTTTCCACTCTGTGCCAGGCAAAACTTGCATATAGTCGAGATAGAACTCCGCGGCTCCTTTCAGCACGGGATACCATTGGCGTAGGAAAGCCTTGTCGCCCGTATAGAGATAGTGCTGCCAAAGATGAGTCGATAGCCAGGCACCTCCGTTCGGGAACATACCCCATTGTGCGCCATCCACCGGTCCGGCGATACGCCATAGGTCGGTGTTGTGGTGAGCCATCCATCCACGGCAACCATACATGTCGTGTGCTGTCTTGGCACCAGTCACGCTCAAGTCCTTGATGAGGGAGAAAAGAGGCTCTGTGGTCTGACTGAGATGGGTCACCTCGGCAGGCCAATAGTTCATTTCCGTATTGATGTTGATGGTGTATTTGCTATCCCATGGAGCCTTGATGTTGTTGTTCCAAACGCCTTGTAGATTAGCTGCTTGACCGCCTGGTTGGGAGGAGGAAATCAAGAGATAGCGACCATAGTTGAACATCAATGCCACCATTGCCATGTCTTTGCTTCCACCAAACTGCGCCAATCGTTTGTCGGTAGGCAACTGTGCGTTGCCGTCAGTAGGCAAACTGAGTTTTACGGTGTTGAATTGTTGCTGATAAGCCTTCACATGCCGTTCTTCCAGTTGGCGATACGACCAATCCTTCACCTTATTCATATAGTTGGCATTGCGTAAGGAGGCATTGCCCGAAACATCGTGATAATTCACGAAATTGGTGGCGGCGGATACGATGATGGTAGCCTCTGTAGCATCCGAAATGCTGAGGCTTCCATTTGATGTGTTTGCTGTTGCTGAAGTATTTCCTTTTCCATCCAAAGTTTTCACCTTTCCATCGGTCGAGATTTCGGCGATACACTCAGCTGTCAAAGCCGCGGGGATACCTTCTTGGTCTTGCCCCTTGACGGTTAAGCGGATTTGCTTTCCGTTGGCTTGGGTCCTATAGTCGAAAGGCGCATCCATGTTCATGGCAAAAGCCAAGACGCCCTTTTTGCTGCTCTTGATATGGCAGACGATGACACCATCTGGGAGCGAGGCGAAGGTGGTGCGTGTGAACTCCACGCCATTTATCGTGAATCGAGTCGTGGCAATCGCCTTCTGCAAGTCAAGGTCTCTTGCAAACTGTTCTGCCTTTCCATTGCCCTCCATCTTGATATGAAGATTAGCCATGGGAAGGAAACGCATGCCGTGAGGACCGGGGATGAAGTTTTGGTTGATGAGGGCTGCCGCCTCTTCCTCCCTGCCATTGAATATCAACTGCCTTACTTGGGGGAGGGTTGCAAGCGATTGGGTACTGTTGTTCTCGTATGGACCACCGCTCCAGAAAGTTTCCTCATTGAGTTGGATGGTCTCATCTTGGATGCCACCATAGACCATGCCGCCCAGGTGGGAGTTGCCAATAGGCAAAGCTTCCAACCAATGCTTGGCAGGAGTATTGTACCAAAGGCGATAACTATTGTCGCCAGTCGTCTTTTTCGCCATCAATGACAGAGGGAAGACTAGGGCAAGAACCAATAGCCCTAATATGGTCTTTTTCTTTCTCATGTTCGTTGTTGTTTAGTTTAGATGTTGTTAGAGATTAGTATTCGTTGTCAAAAGTACGAATAATATTTGAGAATCCCTTACTTTTGGGAGTAATATATTTAGAAAAAATGCTTTTTGTGCGTTATTGGGCAGTCTGAAATCAAATGTTAATAAATCTAACTCGTAGTTTTAACATTCACAACTCATAGTTTTTATGCTTGCGTTTCTTAGTTTTAATACTCTCAACTTATAGTTTTAATGCTTGCGTTTTCCTAGCTTTAGCCATGCTTTTCTGCCAGAAATAGCAGAGAAAAAGGCAGAAAAAATAACACGGACAAATTCAATTTGTCCGTGTTTTTATTTTTAAGGGTATTTTACTTCTTTCTAAAATACTTCCCTACCACAGGCAGACTGCCCAATGGGAAGTCCTTCTTCACGAGATAAATGGCGAAGACGAGGATGAGTAGGGTGTTGATGATGCAAGCCACGAGTGTGTCGAAGTACTTGTTGGCCTCAGTCATTCCGAAGAAGAGGATGAGGGCGAGCACCACGTATATCATGATGTCCTTCACCGGATAGTTGATAGGATACTTCTTCTGTCCCACGAAGTAGGAGAGCGTCATCGCTGTGCCATATCCGGCAAAACCTGCCCAAGCACAAGCGATATAACCATACTTAGGCACGAAGATGATGTTGATGGCGATCAATACCGCACATCCGATGCCAGAGAAGTAAGCACCCCAGATGGTCTTGTCGATGAGCTTGTACCAGAAACTGAGGTTGAAATATACTCCCATCATGATTTCGGCAGCCATTACGATAGGCACTACCTTCAAACCATCCCAGTAGTCGCGACCGATGATGTGGCGCAATACATCCAGATAACCTACCACTACGAGGAAGGCAAGCAGGGTGAAGATGACGAAATATTTCATCGCCGAAGCGTAAGTCTGTCGGTTGTCCTTATCCTTCGCCTTGCCGAATACGAACGGCTCGTAAGCATAGCGGAAAGCCTGGGTAATCATCGCCATGATCATCGCAATCTTGCTGGCTGCTCCGTAGATTCCGAGCTGCGCATGAGCATCGCCCTTCTCATAGATGTAAGGGAAGAGAATCTTGTCGGCTGTCTGGTTCAAGATACCAGCGATACCGAGCACGAGGATTGGCCAACTGTAGCCCAACATCTTCTTGATGAGCACCTTGGATTCTGCCCAAGAGGCTTTCTCGCCCTTGAAACCTTCCAAGAGCTCCTTGTAGAAGCAGAAGGTGATGGAGGCGGTACAAACCAGGTTGATGTAGAAAGCATAACCCACATCGTGACCATCCATGATGACGTAGTAAACGAGGTTGAGCACGATGTTCATCGCAATGAAGAGCAACTTGAAAGCGGCAAACTTCAATGGACGCTTCTTGTATCGCAAGTAAGCGAATGGGATGCACTGGAAGGCATCGATAGCCACGGTAACGAACATCGTCCATACGTAGGCAGGATGATCGGCATAGCCCATGGCATCGCTCAGAGGTTGCAAGAAGATGAACACCAAGGCGATGAAGAGCAGGGAGGTGAATCCCACCATTGCCAAAACGGTGCTATAGACTTTCTCAGGGTGCTCTCCCTCCTTGTTGACGAAACGGAAGAAGGTGGTCTCCATACCGTAAGTCAGGATGACGAGGAGCAATGCCGTATAGGCATACATGTTGGTGATGA
>ERZ1034687.73-NODE-73-length-58882-cov-11.246519_pt1 | contig 58882 bp, 45 predicted proteins | sample MGYA00520704_ERZ1034687 | MGnify/ENA primary metagenome ERZ1034687 (study PRJEB33766, sample SAMN09781762) | gut metagenome | biome: gut microbiome | host: Homo sapiens | place: Madagascar | study: EMG produced TPA metagenomics assembly of the PRJNA485056 data set... | reverse complement strand
GTACACTAGGATTGTTCAAGTTGCGAGCACGTGGTACGGCGATACCTCTATGCCATACGATGAAAGAGTGATATTGATCGTCTGTCATCTCTGGCTTGAAGTTGTAATACTTGTTATCATAGAGGTTGACATTGTCATCTGGTGAGAGCAAGTAAGCCAAAGCCTCCTTGATACCTTCTCTTGTACCGTCATAATAGTATGGATGCAAGCGTGAGGAAGGGTTTTTGCCTTCAGCCATCACCTTGTCTATGACATCTTTGTTCTCTGACATGGCTTTTGCCCAAGCTGGTGTAGAGCAGATATGCTTGATGTCTGAGCGTAAGATGTTCAACTCATCCCAAAGAGCTACGTCGTTCTGGAGGCATCCCTCCAAGAGGTCATAGTTGAAACGCTTCACGAATTTCTTTCCAAAAGCATCCTCTGCATAGGCATTGTCCTTCAACTTCTTGGCATTGTTGTCCCAAAACTCTGGGTTCAACTCTGCGTGCTCACTCTCAGCCTTGTATTGAGCCTCAATGTCCTCATTGGAGAGGGCATCGATCAAACCCAAACCTTGGAAGTTGCAAGATGCGATGAGGCGCACGGCATAATTGCTAGGTTGAGGATCTGCATTGAAGGCATCCTGTGGAATAGACACCTCGGGATAATGCAATGAGAATGCCTCTCCGTCAGGGAATCTCATGGCGAGTCCACTTGGCATAGAGGTTACGTCTTTCCAAGTGATGGTTACCTTGTCTGGATTCAATGGTGGCAAGAATGGGGAGTCTGCCATCGTCATGGTAAATGTGGTGAGCTGGTCGATAGGTTCGCCATTGTTGCTGCCTGGTGCGTCTGGATAATAGACAGATACAATGTAGCCATTGCCCATCACAGGTTTGAAGTCGTTGCGGCTATGGCCATGAGCATAACCGCCTGCGTGGCAGTATTCACAAGCACGGCGTGAGGCACAAGGTCCCCATCCCTTATAAGGCTCGTTGCTCAGCGTGTATGGTGTACTAGCCATCAAATCGCCTTGGTTGAAACGTGCTGTAAAGCCTTGATTGGTTACTGCTGGTGTTTCATCCTCGTAGCAATTGGAGGAAACGTTTTCCGTAGTTCCCAGTTCACCACCAGGAAGCCATTCTTCTGCTTTGAAGTTGCCTACCGCTTGTCCGAAGTATTTGGCATCAGACTCAATAGGTTCTTTCTTTTCTTCTTCGTTTGGCGTGTTTTCATCAGAGCATGAGCCTAGTAGTAGGACGGAACTCATCAAAAACACACTTGTCTTTAATAATTGATTCATAAATGTTTGTTTTTATTGGTTGATTTCTTATCCTTAAGTAGAAAGATCTTGTTCAACGTGAAAAAGGGCAGAGCGAATCTATATGATTCACTTTGTCCTTTATCTGAAGATTCACTTATTTCTTGCGGAATAGTTTCTCAAGAAATATTAGATAGACTGCAGGAACTTGACCACTGCGTCACGGTCAGCCTTTGGCAAGTTGTAGAACTTCAAGGCAGATGCGTAAGCGTGACTGTTCTTGCTGTATGCATGCCACATGATTGCCTCAACTTCGTTGCGAGCACGGCAGTCGTGCAAGCGGTCTTCTGCACCTGTACACATTCTGGAGAGTCCACGTCCCCATAGTGGAGTGGTGCGACACCAAGAACCATGGATGTCATTCTTCATATACAACTTGTGCTGTATCATGTCTGAATATGGGTAGATGGTCTGATTCTGGTATCTAGGAAGTGGCTTGTCTGCTATCATGTTTGGAGTCCAGTAGTTGTCGTCTCCAGTATTCCACTTAGGACGATGACAAGCAGTACATTGCATTTCATAGAATAACTTTCTACCACGTTGTACGTCCTTGTCGTTCAAGTTGCGGGCACGTGGAATGGCCAGACCTCTGTGCCATACCATGAAGTCGTAGAAGTTGTCGGCTGTCATCTCTGGAGAGAAGTTATGCCATGGGTTGTCAAACTGGTTGGTCTTCGGACTGAGCAAATTAAGCACTCTCTCCTTAATGCCCTCTTCTGTATCTGCATAGTAAGGAGAGGTTGGGTCTGCCTTGATCTTGGCGATGACCTCTGGGTCTTCCGACATCGCCTTAGCCCAAGCATCTTTTGTATAAAGGTATGGGCGGTCAGGACGGCTCACGTTGGTGATGTTCCATATAGCGTTTGCGCCAGGACCATCTTGCAAGGATGCACGTGTCAAGGCGTATGTGAAACGTTTCAGAGACTTATACTTGGCCTTTGAACCATCACCGCCATTAGCCAACTTACCATCAGAACCCCAAGTAACATAATAGGCACCAGAAGCCATCTTCTCGTTGTTTGCATCCCAGAAATTAGGATTGAGCCATTCTGCGACATCCAATCCTGCACTCTTGAAGTAAGCTGCTTCGGAAGCATATTGCTTCTCGATTTCCTCTTGTGGGATGGCATCGAGCAAACCAGTACCGATGACACCGATGGTAGATTCAAGACGAATGTCGATGTTGGTAGGAACAGGACTAGTATGGAAGGCATCTGCAGGGATAGTAACCTCAGGGTAAATCAAGTCGTATTTTTCGCCGTCAGGGAACTGCATTGGCAATCCGCTTTCCATGGCTGTGACATGATCCCAATGAATTTTAATTTTGTCAGCTTCAATAGGAGCCTTGAAAGGTTCGGTTGCACCCGTCTGTGGCATACCAGTGACCTCTCCAATATAGGGGCCATCATTGCTTCCTGGAGTTGTAGGATGATAGATGGCCATCAAGTAACCGTTTCCATTACCGTATGCTATAGGATAGCTGTTTTCTTGGCGCATGCCATGACCATAGCTAGGATGGCAGTCGAGGCAAGACTTACGAAGGTAAGCAGGACCTACGCCCTTGAAAGCACCGTTGTTGATGGTATATTGACGCTCGAAGAATAACTCACCTGTCTTGAAGTTGTCGTGCAGTCCTTGATCGTTGACCGCTGGTGCTTCATCTTCGTAGCAACTGGAGTTTACATTTTCCGTAGTGCCGGCTTCGCCTCCTGGATACCACTCTTCAGCCAAGAAGTCACCTTGCGGTTTACCCACATACTGTGCATCTGATTCCATAGAGTTGTCTGGTTGCTGTGGCTCAACATTGTCATCTGAACAACTGGTCATTGTCAACATTCCGAGTGCTGCAGCAAAAGACCAACATAAATACTGTCTTTTCTTCATAATGTTTATTCTTAAAGCACATAACGTAGTCTTGCAAATGAACTTGCAAAACTACGTGAATGTTAAATTATAATGTTTTTCTTTTCAGTCTTTTATTTGGCGTTCTGTTGGTTGATCCACTGACCTGCTGCGTTCAACTCATTGTCAAGTGCCTTAATCTTGTCGATGGCATTCTTAACTGCGTCTGAACCTGGGTTGGCTACGAAGTACCCCTGAGCAGCAGTAGCATCGTCGAGTGACTTCAAAGCCTCTGTGAGAGCATTCTGCAAGTTAGAATAACCAGAATAGTTGAGTGATTGCAAGAACGCCATGATAGAGTTGCTCTCTGGAGTTGTTGCATCTACGTTGCGAGTGCCATACAATGTGTTCTTGATAGAGTAGATGTTGTCCTTGTAGTCAACGAAAGAACGATGGCTGTATGGAGACTCGATGTAGTTGATGGACTCTGGATCGCCCTCTTCTGTGTTACCGCCCAGATGGTTAGCTACACGCCAAGCCTGACCCAACTTCTGTTCCTGAACCTCGTTGCAGATGTTAGAGCAACCACCTACGAAAATCTGGTTGATAGTGCCTGGCCATGTACGATAACCTGTGTTCTGTGCAGGAGTCAACAAGTTCTGACCGAAGCACATTGTTCCATTGGCTGCAAAGCCATTGTTACGCAATGAGTTGAATACATAGCTGTTGTTCTGCAATACACTCTTAGTCTCATTGCTTGCAGCATCACCCATCCATGTGTATTCGAGCAAAGCAGTCATGTTCTTTACATCACCAGCAACGGCAGCAAGGAATGCTAACTCATCGATACCCTTTACGGATGTCAAACCCTCTTCTGTTTCGTTAGCCTGGAGAGCGGCAACAGTACGGTTCTGACCCTCACGGAAGAGAACGAACTCCATACCATGGAAACCGAGAACAGACTGGAACTTCTCGTTGTTTGAAGAAACGAACTCCTCAGGATTCTCGCTCTTGAAACCAGCGATCAACTTGCTGTCCTTCAATACTGATCCCAACCCATCGTGGTCGAGTGGCCAGGAGTCGATGTGTGGGTCGATATTGTTGTCGCTAGCTGAACCATACAAGAATGCCTCACTGCGCTCCCACTCACGACGAGCGTTCTTGAAGGCCTCGCAAGCTGCGTTGATCTGGCTCTGTGTCATTGTGCCTGCCTCTGCTGACTTATAAAGGGTAGTACAGGTAGAGTAGAGGTCACGAGCATTCTTTGCCAATGCCTGATAGGTAGGATATATTACGTTCTGCACGTAACTCTTTGTTACTTTCTGCATCTCTAAGTCAGAGCTGCTGATGGCTGTTGTAGCCTGTCCTACGCTAGGAAGTTCAAATTTACCTTCGTTGTCATCGCTACTACAAGAAGCGAAACCAAGAGCCAAGGCGCTTACAAAGAATGCCATGGCGAATTTCTGAATCTTTTTCATCTTATTGTTTCGATTTATTTTGAATAAATAGTTATTTCCTTATAAGAAGAAGCCTTGGTAAGCAACACCAATATTGAGAGCTGGCTCGTTGTTATACTGGCTTCTTAACTTACGATAGTTGTATTCTGCCTTTACGCAAATTTGCTTGATAGGGTAGTAGTTGATACCACCTGCAAAAATCTGGCGTTTAGTGTATTGCTTGGTTGTATTATTGAGATAGGAATCATAATACTCATAGTGACCGAATACATACATCTTCTGCTTGCTAGCACGGAGTTTCTCTATCTGTGAGAAAACATCGTAACCTACTTCTATCATCGTTGCGATGGCATGACTACCGAATGCTTGATTAGTTTGGTATGGCTTTACATACTGAACACCTGGTTTTACAAGACGGCTGATGGCGGCAGCGTCACTAACGTAGCCATAGTCGGCATTACCACGTGCTATCCAGTTGTGACCTTTGTAGGTGAAATCGAAGCTACCTAAGAAAATATTACCCTTCAGCTTCTTGTTGTTGCCTTTCTCCATATCGTGAGGTACTGAATTGTGCATGGACTGACCATAATAACCACTCAAACCGAGGCGAAGACCAGGAATGGTGTAGTTGTCAACACGTGCTGCAAAACCATATTTATTAGCAGTCTCAAACTCGAAAGGTTTGGTGGTACCTGGTTGAATCCAGTTCAGTGAACTGAATTGGTAGGCATCCAAACCAGCCAAGAACTGTGCCTCGTATCTGAAGTCGCCATGGCGACCCCAAAATGATAAACCTGTCTGATGCCATGTACAAGGGAGAATGGTGTTCTCGCCCTCAGGACGATAAACAGTGAAGAAGTTCAATGGCTCGTGGTAAGCATTGGTCAAGCCTACAGGTACGACAATATGACCAGCTTTGATGTTAGCCCACTTGGCAAAAGACTTCTGAATCCAGAATTGCTCTAGTTCAACCTCGCCACCTCTTTCTTGCTCTTGCTCGAACTCAATAGACTCCTCTGCCTCATATTCAATGGCTGAACCAGCACCGCCATGCTCGAACTCGATTTCAGTACCGAGCGACCATCCTTTTCCGAAGTCATAACCTAAGTAGATGACTGCATGAGGAATGTCGAAACGACCATGGCTTGGATCTTTCTTGTGGAGAGAGGCAGTGCTATATCTGTTACCACTGTCACTATAGAAGTTTCTGCTATAAGCTACCTCGCCATAACCGCCGATACTGAGGCGTTTGCCATTTGCATGCTGCATCACGCTGTCAGCAGCAACAGTCTGTGCGCTCGCAGTTGCAAAACCAGCAACCAAGGCTGCAGACATCAAACCAATTCTTAAACTGTTCATCTTATTATATTATATTTTTGTTATCTTCGATCTTTTTACTGAAAAAGAAAGAAGTGCGGATATCTGTTTGCGCTCTCGACTTCAAGGTCGATTTTACTCAGATGAACAGTTCAGACCTATCCACTCAAGAATGGCAAGCATCACCGCACCTTTTCGATTTCGGCTGCAAAGGTACTGACTTTTAAAATTTCTTGCAATACTTAAAAGTTGGTAAACTGTGGCATCCCCATTTCTAGGTATTGCACGTTTCAAAACTTTTTTGTAACTTTGCCGCCGACAAGGAAACATTATGAATGTTTATCTAAAATAAGGTAAGAAAGATGAAGAATCAGAAGATGTATGAAGCTGACGACAAGATGATCAGCATCATTCGCGACAATTACAACATATTGCAGAGCCTCGGTAGCTTCGGCATCAACCTGGGCTTCGGCGACAAGACAGTCAAGGAGGTATGTGAGGAGCAAGAGGTGGATACCTATACTTTCTTGGCGGTGGTCAACTTTACCATCAATGGCTATAAGGAGTACGACAATGCCGACCGCTTGTCGCTGCCTACGCTTTTGCATTATCTCAAGGCTTCCCATGCCTACTACATCGACTTCCAGTTGCCTTTCATCAGAAAGGAACTTGTGGAGGCTCTCGACGAGAAGGACAATCTCGCTCGTCTCATCCTCAAACTCTATGATGACTATGCCCATAGCATCACCAACCACATGAAGTACGAGGAAAAGATGGTATTCCCTTATGTTCAGGCACTTATAGATGGTAATGCCAATACCACTTTCGACATAGAGACCTTCTCCAAACACCATGTCCAGGTGGATCTGAAACTGAAGGAATTGAAGAGCATCATCATCAAATATCTGCCTTCCGATGGCTTGCACAACAACCAGCTCAGTGCCACGCTCTACGACATATATAATAATGAGGAATGGCTTGCCCATCACTCCGAGGTGGAGGAAGAAATCTTTATCCCGGCGGTGAGAAATGAGGAGCGCAAGTTGAAGCAAAACGACGTGAGCGTGAAGATCACCAATATGATCAATTCCGCCCCTCAGAGCGATGAGCAGTTGAGCGATAGAGAGAAGGATGTCATCGTCGCCTTGGTACAGGGAATGACCAACAAGGAGATAGCCGACCACCTCTTTATCTCCATCAATACGGTGATTACACACCGCAGAAACATCGCCCGAAAATTGCAGATTCATTCACCGGCAGGTTTGACGATTTATGCCATCGTCAACAATCTCGTAGATATAACTTCCGTGAAACTCTAGGTTTTCTTCGGCAAAAAGATAAGATTTCTATTGTAAAAATGTACTAAAAAAAGCCGTTTATCACAATTTCTGATGAACGGCTTTTTTGTTTTGTTTTTTATACTCATTTATGGGGATAGCCTACTCACTTATGGGGATGGTTTATATGCGATTGATATCGACATATCCGTGTGTAACGGCATAAATGGTGAGGGCTGATACCGACTTGAGTCCTAATTTTTCTTGAATATTCTTGCGATGTGTTATCACTGTGGTCAGTCCGATGCACAGTTGATCGGCTATTTCCTTGTTGATTTTTCCCTGTGCGATGAGCGAGAGTACCTCGGTCTCACGGTCGGTGAGGGCATTGGGCTTATTGGTGGTGGCATCCATCGTTGGCAAATGCTCGCCATGAGGGTGCCCCATGCGCTGTAAGCTCATCAGTTCCTTGATGAGAATGTGTTCCGATACGTTGACGCAGATGCAATGGAAGTCGCTCATCTGGCTTTTCGGGTCGTTGCTAGGGGTTAGCACGATGGTCTTCTGCTTGTAGTCGAGGAAGAAAGGGCGGTTGGTCAGTACGATTTGCATCGACACGAAGTAGTGCATGAACTGCTTGGGGTCGTTTGCCTCAAACTCCCCGAAGGTGCCAAATGCCACGATGTCAGCAAAGGGCATGGCGGTCTCCAGCAATTGCTTGAGCCCCATCACCGCAAGGGTGTTGCTCTCCACAATCGCCAACTTAGGCTTCTTCATTTTCATTCTTTCATTTATGCCATTCATCTTCTTCTTGATTTTAACATTACAATCTCGTTATTTATGACTTCTTGCCTCGTCTTGGGCGTTTTCTATCCCTACCCCCACTTTACAGGAATGGGGTGAGCAACTTGGCTGCAAACCAACCTCTGAATCTCTGCCATCCGGTGCGCCACTCTCGCCAGTTCTTCTCGTTGAGCAAGAAACTGTCTTTTTTCTCTCCATCAAAGAGATTGACGAGCTGTTGGGTCGTGCAAGGATCGACGATGACCGCATTCTCCTCATAGTCCCAGCGGAGGGAGCGGGCATTGAGGTTGGCACTTCCCACTGTGCAGAACTTGCCATCTGCCATGATAATCTTGGTATGGTGGAAGCCTGGCGTGTACATCCATACATGGCAGCCTGCCTTCATCAACTTGTGGGCGTTGTAGAAACCGCAGTCGGGCGTCAATGGGATGTCACTCTTCGTGCTCAACATGATCTCCACCTTCACGCCTCGTTTCACGGCATTCTTCAGAGCCTTCTTCAACTTATGACTCAAGGTGAAGTAGGGACTGATGAGCTTGATGCTGTCTTGTGCGTCGTTGATGGCGTTGACATAGAAGTAGCGGATGATGTCCTTCGAGATATGTGGCTCACGGTTGATGATGCCTACCATCTTGTGATAGGCGGTGGCAGTGGTGTCTGGCTTCAGGTTCTCCACGAGATAGTCCTTGCGCACGGCACGGTAGTACTCCGCACCATGGATGTTCTGTCCGCTTACCTTGTTCCACATCTTGAGGAAGATTTTCTGTAGGGTATTCACCTCCGAACCGTCGATGCGGCAGTGCATGTCGTGCCATTCGCCGACCACTTCCGTACCTTTTATATAATAGTCGGCTACGTTCATGCCGCCCGTATAGGCTATCTGTCCGTCGATGACCACAATCTTGCGGTGGTCACGATTGAAGACCGCATTGATCCAAGGGAACTTCATCGGCTTGTACTCGTAGATTTCGATGCCTCGCTCACGGATGCTCTTGATATGTTTCTTCAGGAGAGGTTGGTTGTTGGAGGCATTGCCGAAACCATCGAAGAGGGCACGTACCTTCACGCCTTCCTTGACCTTCTCGCCGAGGAGGTCGAAGAGAAGACCAGCGATGCTGTCGTTTCTGAAATTAAAGTATTCGAGATGCACACTACTCTTAGCCTGTCGGATCGCTTGAAACAAGTCGTCAAACTTCTCCTGTCCGCTCATCAGTAGTGTTACGGAATTATCGTGGGAAAAGGTAACCCCTTTCCCACGCAGTTGGTTTACTATCAAAGAATCGCTCCTTTGTGCGCTGCACAGCGAACTAAAGAGCCATATAGTCGCTACTAAGAATATGTATCTTAATCTCATAGGCATTAGCCCAATTATTTTATAATTTGTAATTTATTATTTATTAATTAAACCATGCATGCATAGTGATCTACGATTCCCTTGAGGTGATTCTCCTTATCGACCACGAGTACGGTATGTACCTTGTACTTGTGCATGATGCGCTGTATCTCAGAAATCTTGGTCTTCGGTGTCACCATCTTCGGTGTCGTCGTCATGATGTCGCTCACGGTCTTGTTGAAGAACTCTGCCTGCCACTTTTCCATGGCACGGCGGATGTCACCATCGGTAATCAAACCAATGACACGTTGCTGCTCATCGAGCGAGATGCCGAGTCCCAACTTACCCTTGCTCACGTGGATGATCGCCTCGCCGAGGTGCATCTCCTGAGGGATGATAGGCATGTCGTCGCTGCGCATCACATCTTCAGCTGTGGTGAGGAGTCGCTTGCCCAGTTCGCCACCGGGGTGGAACTGTGCGAAGTCACGAGGCTTGAAGTGGCGTACCTGCATGAGGGCTATCGCCAAGGCATCGCCCATGGCAAGTGCCGCCGTGGTACTGCTCGTAGGAGCAAGGTTGAGCGGACACGCCTCCTTCTTCACCTTCACGGTGATGTGATGATTGGAATATTTCGCCAGGAGGGAGTCGGGATTGCCCGTGATGGAGATGATAGGGATGTTCATGTGAAGTACCATCGGGATGAAACGGAGCAACTCATCAGTCTGACCGCTGTTGCTCAACGCCAAGACCACGTCCTTGTCGGTCATCACGCCGAGGTCGCCATGATAAACATCCAGTGGGTTGATATAGAAAGCAGGAGTGCCAGTGGAGGCGAGGGTAGCGGCAATCTTGGCTCCCACGTGTCCACTCTTTCCTACACCTGTCACGATAATCTTACCTTGGCAATGGAACATCATATCCACTGCCTTCTCGAAGTTATCGTCCATGTATTGTATCTGGTCGAGGATGGCTTGTGCCTCGTCTCTCAAGGCCTGCTCGCCATACGATCTTATCGTCTTATTATCCATTACTTTAACAATTCTTCTATCAGTGATTCTAGTTTGCTTAATTCCAGCATGTTGGCTGCATCGCTCTTGCCATTGTCTGGGTCTGGGTGTACCTCAAAGAAATATCCCGTGGCGCCAAATGCCTTGGCAGCCTTTGCCATGGCAGGTACAAACTTGCGGTCGCCCACCGTCTTGCCATCACCTGCACTAGGGCGCTGCACACTGTGGGTGCAGTCCATGATGACATTAGGTACAATCTCCATCATGTCAGGGATGTTGCGGAAATCCACCACGAGGTTGTTGTAGCCGAAGCTGTTGCCACGCTCGGTGAGCCATACCTCCTTTGCACCGCTCTCCAAAGCCTTCTCCACAGGGTAGCGCATGTCTCTGCCACTGAGGAACTGGGCCTTCTTGATGTTGATCACCTTGCCTGTCTTTGCCGCAGCTACCAAGAGGTCGGTCTGGCGACAAAGGAAAGCTGGTATCTGAAGTACATCGCAAACCTCGCCAGCAGCTTCTGCTTGATAACTCTCGTGGATGTCGGTGAGTACACGGAGTCCATACTTTTCCTTGATGTCGCCGAGCATCTGGAGACCTTTCTCTAAACCCGGTCCACGGAAGGAGTGGATGGAGGTGCGGTTTGCCTTGTCAAACGAAGACTTGAATATAATATCTGTACCTAGTTCTTGGTTGATGCGCACGAGCTCCTGGGCTACTGTCTCCAATAGTTCCATCGACTCGATGACGCAAGGACCTGCTATGAATGTTGCCATTGTGTTTAATTTTTAGTTGGAATCTCTGGTGTAACGTTCTTGATGGTAATCTCACGCTGTGGGAATGGAATCTCGATGCCATGCTCGTTGAGCGTATCGTAGATGCACTCCATGATGGTGCCGTCGTCGGCATATTGCGTGAGCACATTGACCCATACCAATACCTTGAGGGTGATGCAGTTGTCATCAAAGCTCTTCAAGACCACTTTCACACCCTTCTCGTGGTAGATGCAGTCGAGCTTGGAGAGGTTTTCTACGAGCAGTTTCTTCACTTGCTTCACATTGCTGCCGTAAGCCACACCTACTTCCAAGATGTCCAACTCATAACCATGGTTGCGAGTCATGTTCTTGTAGTTCTTCGAGAAGAGCTGGGCGTTCTGGAAGGCGATGACCGAACCATCGATTGCCTCCAGCATCGTAGAGGTATAGCTGATACTGCTTACCTTTCCTCGTGTACCGTCACAGATGATATAGTCGCCTACCTTCACACGTCCCATCATCAGGGAGACGCCATAGTAGATATTCTCCAAGATGTCCTTGGATGCAAAACCGAGACCCGTTGACAAACCGGCGAAGATGGCGAGCAACCAAGACTTACCTACTTGGAAGAGGTTGAGGACTATCATCAACCATACACCCCAGATAATCACCTGAAGCACATTCTTGAACATCACGATCTTGGAAGCAGCCGACTGTGGGTCTTGCTTCTCGAAGTGATGGCGCATCAAGTCGTTGGCGGTGATGTTGATATACTTGAAGAGGAAGTACAAGCAAGCCACCTGTGTCACGCTATAGAGCGAGGCGGTGAAGTTGCTGGTCTTGATGTAGTCTTTGTTGAATATCATCCAAGTGGTGTCGCTCATATTGAAGACATCAGCCGCCCAGTAGATGGCGATGATGAAGGAGAGCACGCCAGAGATAGGCAGGAGCACCTGGTTGATGAAGCGGAAGCCCCACTTGTCGGTGATAGGCATGTGCTTCAGATTCTTACGCTTGGCATAGACATCGAGCCAGTCCTTGATACAGGTGATGCTCAGAATACAGGTGAGCTGCATCATCCACCAGATGATAATCTGCACGGCGAGCAGCGTGAAACCTATCCAAGAGCAGAGGGTACTGGTGCCGAATACCGCCAAGGATATCCAGGTGTATATCATATCATTGCGAGGCACCTTCTTGTTGTGTCTTGTGATGACATTCCACTGCCACAATGAGCAGAGCAATAGGATAGGAGGGAAGATGAGGTTCACCAAGTCGTTTGGTATCAAGACGATACGGAAACTGATGACGATGAAACCCACCAACATCAATGGGGAATAAATGCGGAATGCACTCTTGATTTGGTCGTTGCCTACACGGAGCAAGAGTGAAATCAAGATGACGCCTATCAACCAAGCAAACTCCACCAACAAGCCACTCGCCATGATGACGAAGTTCTGGTGGGCAATCATACGGATGATGCCAAGGATGGCAGCGAAGGTGACGATGGTCATTGCCATCACGATGCAAGGACGTTTCGCCATGAAACTCTCCTTGATGCTCTCAAAGAGACCACGCTTTACGAGATAAGTCATTGCCACACGGATGGTTAGCAAGTTGAGAGCCACGGAAATCAAACCATAGAAGATGATGATACCGAAGAGGATGAAGATGATTCTCACATCCCATTGCGACATCATGCCAGGGGCGGGTCGGTATTTCTCCGTCACGGAAGTCTTCGCCTCCTTGTAGTTGGTGCCCAGTTGGCTGAGAATGCGAAGATAGTTGTCGCCACCATTGTTGAAGATACTAGTCTGGATGTCTTCGTATCGGTGGTTGGCGTAGTCATTGAGCGCCTTCAACTTCTGTTCGGTGCGGTCGTAAGCCTTGATATACTCGTTGAGCTGAGCCTGCTTCTCCACAAGTTGACGGCGGATGTTGACAGCTAGGGTCAAATCCACGTTACGGTTCAACTGTGCCTCGTCACTCAAGAACATCGTGTTCATATTATAAAGGTAGTTGATGAGTGAGTCGAAGCGAGCCACCTCGATATTGTTCTTCTGGATCATGCCACGGAACGGAGCCGCCTTTGACTTGAACTTATGGAACTGGTCGGTAGCCTCATGGCAGGCGTAGGTCAAGTCGAAGATGTAGCCATTGCGCTGAGAATAGAGCATGATGGAGTTTTGGTCGGCTTGTGTCACGATGCTGACAAGCTCCTTGATGACAGCTTGCTGCTGTTCTTTCGCCACCTTGTTCTGCTTCTCCAGGTCGAGGTGATACTGGCTCAACTCGGTGCGGAGCATGTAGAGGGTGGTGTCAAGGTTAGCCTCCTTGAGCACGGCGTGGTTTGGTAGCAGATAAGCCATCAACAGCATGAGCATGAAGAATAATTTCTTTTTCATTTGCTTTTCTTAATTTGACTGCAAAGTTACTCAAATTCACAGAGAACGCAAAAAAAATAGGCAACTTTTTCGTTTTTTGTTTGGTAATATATGCCATTATGCTTACTTTTGCAAGAAAAAAACGAGACTATGTTGAAATTGATAGCCGATAGCGGCAGTACAAAGACCGATTGGACACTCCTCGGTGAAGAGGGTGGAGTGTTGGGTACTTGCCATTCGCAAGGACTCAATCCTTATCATTTGTCGGATGAACAGATTACCCAGGTACTCGCCGACGAGGTGATACCCTCCTTATTGATAAGTGGAGAAAAGCAGCGTCAACTTGGCGATGCGCCAAAACCTTCCATCGGCATCTACTTCTATGGAAGTGGCGTGACTGATGCCATGATTCCGAAGATGGAACGCCTGCTAGTGGCATCGTTCTCTGCCTGTGGCTTCTTGGTTGGTGTCGAGGCTCATGCTGCCAGCGATATGCTGGGTGCGGCAAGGGCATTGCTGGGACATGAGAGTGGCATTGCCGTCATTCTCGGTACAGGCTCCAATAGTTGCTATTATGATGGGGAGAATATCGTGAGAGGTGTTCCACCATTGGGCTATGTGCTTGGCGATGAGGGAAGTGGCACGGCGATAGGCAAGGCTTTCTTCCGTCTCATCTATCGTAACCCCAAGGCTGCATCCTTGCGAGAGAAATTTGAGGCATGGTCAGGGAAGGATTATGCTGCCGTCATCGAACGTATCTATCGTCAGCCTCTAGCCAATACTTATCTGGCATCTGTCTCCACTTTTGTGGGAGAACATCTCTCTTCTCTTTCTGCCCAAGAACATCTGTCTCCGGATGAGCAGATAGAGAAAAAACTTCTCTCAGCGATGCTTCATCAGGTGTATGGCGATTTCTGCCGAGAGATACTTTCGTTCTATGCCCAGTTAGCGGATGGTGCGAAAGAAGATTCAAAAATGCCCTCATCCGTAAAAGTAGGTTTCGTGGGGAGCATTGCCTACTACTTCCATGATGAGATAGCAAACGCATTGCATGAGTTGGGCTTCCAAATGGGTGAAGTCTTGAAGTCTCCGATGCAAGGATTGATACGCTATCACGCTGAGTATTAGGAAGAAATACTCAGCTTTTTTCGTTTTAAGGGATAACAAATACAACCACAGTCACAACGAGAAAAATATATGCGAGTAACATTTTATACATAAGATTTTAACCAAATGATACCCCCCCATATCCGTTTTTTCGCTACTTTTGCCACCGAAATATTATAATCACAACATCAATTAAAGCAAATGACTATATATAATAATGTATAACAGATACTAATAACGAAATTTTAGTATATAACCTATAAATTAAATTTAAAACCTAAGTAATTATGAGAAAAACATCTCAAAAATTCTTGCAGAGTAACTTGCTCTGTAGAGTTGCTTTGGTAGCCATCCTTTTGGCATTCCAGGCAATGTTAGGAATCGGAGCGGGTGTCCTCTATGCTCAGAAAGTTACGGGTACCGTGATTTCCGGATCGGACAATGAACCATTGATTGGTGCAAGTGTCATGGTCCAGGGTACAAAGGTGGGTTCAGTGACCGACCTCGACGGTAACTTTACGATCGACGCAAAGAACGGACAAACTCTCGAAGTGTCTTATCTAGGCTTCATTACCCAAAAAGTAAAGGTGAATGGACAGAAACTGAACATTACCCTACAAGAAGACAAACATTCACTTGATGAGGTCGTCGTAGTAGGTTACGGCGTTCAGAAGAAAAAGTTGGTGACGGGTGCTACCGTTCAGTTGAAAGGTGACGACATCGCCAAGCTCAACACTACTAACCCATTGTCTGCCATGCAAGGTCAGACTCCTGGTGTCAACATCGTATCAACTTCTGGTCAGCCAGGTGCAGCGATGAGTGTTACCATCCGTGGTTTGGGTACTGTAGGTAATTCACAGCCTCTTTATTTGATTGATGGTGTAGGTGGTGATATCACAACCTTGAATCCTGCCGACATCGAGAGCATTGATGTCTTGAAGGATGCCGCTTCTGCCGCTATCTATGGTGCGCAGGCTGCCAATGGTGTAGTTCTTGTTACTACCAAGAGCGGTAGAGAAGGAACTTCAAAAATCTCTTACGATGGTTATGTAGGATGGCAGACTTTAGGACGTCAAATTAAAATGTTGAATGCTTCTCAGTATATGGCTATTATGGATGAGGCAAGCATTAACTCTGGTCTTGGTCCTATTGATTGGCTCTCTAAGCGAGCAATCCGCGATGCCAATGGTGTGCTCAATGATACGGACTGGATAGACCAGGCTGTCAACAATGGTGCTTTAACTACTAGCCACAGTTTGGCTTTCACAGGTGGTAGCAAGACTTCTACTTATTCTATTTCTGGTGGTTATACAGGACAGGACGGTCTTATTGGTGGTTCTGACGTTTCTTATTATAAGAGGTATAATCTTCGTGCCAACTCAGAACACAAGATGTGGAATGGTTTGGTAACTATTGGCGAACATGTTGGTTTCGTTTATAAGGATAGCCGTGGTATGAACACTGGTAATATTTGGAACAACAACCTCCGAGGTGCATTCTCTACTTCTCCTTTGGCTCCTGTTTATGATGCTAATGGTAATTTCAATTCTACTGAAGATTCTGATTGGAATGTTAATGATGGTAACCCTTATGGTACTATGATGATGAATCGTTACAATCAGTCCAAGAATACTTCTGTTGATGCTAACGTATATGTACAGATTGAACCTATCAAGAACTTGAAGTTCAAGACAGTGTTTGCAGTCAACTATGGCGGTTCTGATTACCGTTCTTATTCTCCTATTTACAAGTTTACTCCTCAGAGTGGAAATGGTATCACCAAAGTGAGCCAGAGCGATGGTCATGGTATCTCTTTGGTATGGACCAATACCTTGACATACGACTTTGATGTTAAAGAACATCATTTCAACGCTTTGATTGGTAGTGAGACATCTAAGTATGACGGCAGTTCTTCTGGTAGTACTGGTATCGGCTTGACAGCAGGTTTCAATGATTGGGAGCATGCTTATGTTAAAAATACCGATATGAGTTCTAGCGATAGAACCGTGAGTGGAGCGCCTTATGACCCTACGCGCGGTCAGTCTTTCTTTGCTCGCTTTGGCTGGTCTTGGAAAGATCGTTATATGATTAATGCAACAATGCGTGCTGATGGCTCTTCTAAGTTTGCAAAGGGGCATCGTTGGGGCTATTTCCCATCTGTATCTGCTGGTTGGACTTTGACAGAAGAGGATTTTATGAAGTCAAGTGCTAAATGGCTTGATTTCTTGAAGCTTCGCTTATCTTGGGGTCAGGTAGGTAATGCAAACATCAATTGCTTCCAGTATTTGGCTCCTGTTTCAACTTCTATGACTAACTATAACTTCGGTGCTACCGGTGGTACTGATGCTTGGGTGATGGGTGCTTATACCAGCCGCCTTGCCAATGAGGACGTGAAATGGGAAACTTCCGAACAATATAATGTTGGTATTGATGCTCGTTTCCTTCGTCAGCGTTTGTCCTTGACATTCGATGCATATATCAAGAATACAAAGGATTGGTTGGTTCAAGCTCCTGTATTGGCTACAGCTGGTACTCAGGGTCCTGTCATCAACGGTGGTGACGTAAAGAACAAGGGTGTTGAACTTGGACTTTCTTGGAATGACCAGATTGGCAAGAACTTTATTTATAGTGTAGGAGCAAACTTTGCTTATAACCATAATAAGGTAGGTAATATTCCTACTCTCGATGGAATTATCCATGGTGCAACTAACCAAATCTACAGCAATGCAGAAGAGTTCTATCGTGCAGAGAATGGTCATGCCATTGGCTACTTCTGGGGTTATAAAACAGCAGGTATCTTCCAAAATCAGCAGGATATAGATAATTGGATAGCTGCTGGTAATGGCGTGCTGCAAGACAAGGTGGCTCCTGGTGATGTTAAGTATGTAGATGTTGACCACGATGGCGTTATCAATGCCAATGATAAGGTTGACCTCGGCAATGGTCTTCCTAAATACACATTTGGATTCAACTTTACTCTCGGTTACAAGGGTTTCGACCTCGCAGCTAACTTTACAGGTGCAGCTGGATTCAAGATTGCTCAGTCTTATCGTGACCCTAACTCTTCTCAGGCTAACTACAGCCGTCGTATCTTGAAGCGTTGGACAGGTGAGGGTACCAGCAACGAGATTCCACGTGTTACTTATGGTGACGTAGGTAACTGGCAGTTCTCTGATCTATACCTCCAGGATGGTGACTATATCCGTCTTCAGAACCTTACCTTGGGTTACGACTTCAAGAAGCTTATCGCTTGGAAGGGACTCTCTAAGTTGCGTCTCTACTTCCAGGTACAGAACCTCTTCACTTTGACAAAGTATGATGGTATGGATCCTGAAATCGGTTCTTACAATGGTACTGATGGTAACAACAGCGACTCTTGGGTATCAGGTGTTGATATGGGTTACTATCCACATCCACGTACTTTCATCGTTGGTTTAAATCTTGCATTCTAATTTTTAAATGTAAAGTAACATGAAAAGAAAATATATATTGATGAGTGCATTAGTCTTGTCAGCTTTGACATTGACTTCTTGCGATGACTTCTTGGACACCTCGTCCAAGACAGATCTCAACTCACAGACAGCATATAGCACACCTGAGACCGCAGAGAAAGACCTTGTGGGATGCTATGATGGATGGCAGCGTACCATCTCTGATGAGGGAGTAGGTATGTATTTGACGGCAGAGTTCGCTTCAGAGCAAGCTTTTGCTGGTCTAGGCTTGTCTGATGCTAAGAACAACAATGTTCTTGACCAGTTCAATCAAGGCATAGCTCCTTCATATAATGATTTGTTCAATCAAGATTGGATTAATTATTATGCTGCTATTTATCGTTGCAACCAATTGATTCAGGCAGAGAATACTATCAAGTGGAATGGTGACGAGAAAGCACACGGACGTATTATTGGTGAGGCAAGAGCGATTCGTGCGATTCTGTATTTCGACTTGGCTCGATTGTTTGGTGACGTGCCTTTGCTTCTCGAACCATCTGAGGAAAATATTCCTCGTACTCCAGTTAAGGAGGTATATCAGGCTATCTTCGATGACTTGAAATATGCAGCCACACATATTCCTTATAATGCTTATCCTTTGGACAACCGTGACAGCAATGATGGTCGTATCACCAAGTATGCTGCCGAGGCTTTGATGGCACGTGCTTATCTCTATTACACAGGTTATTATGGCGAGGAGCATCCTGCATGTACCAAGGTGGAAGCTATTGATGCTATTAACGATGTCGTAGATAACGGTGGCTATGAGTTGGAAAGCAATTACGCTGACTTTTGGATGCCTTCTTGTACAACTGATGCTTCTACAGATGGTGAGTATGCATGGAATACAACTTATGCAGGTAAGTGGTATAATGGCAAGACTTGGCAGGCAGGTCAAGGTCATCTCTCTAAAGAGATAGTCTTGAACTTGAAACTGAACTCTACTCACGACTACAATGGTAATGGTGACGGAAATACCTTCTCGGTATATTTAGGACCTCGTAACAAGTGTGCTACTGATGTATGTATTGCTAGCGGTTGGGGTGCTTGCTCTGTTACTCCTTACTTTGTAGAGCAGTTTAAGAACGACCCTCGTTTCAGTGCATGTGTTTGGAGTTGCAAGGATGCAGGCTTCACTCCGGACTTGAGCGATTCTTATGAATACACAGGTTACTATACTCGTAAGTATGCACCTATGTGCTTCGCTGATGGTACACGTCAGGAAGTGGGTTTCAAGTTGGGTGAGCAGCACCAGAATATTACCTATTATCAGGATTACACTATCATGCGCTACGCTGACGTTCTCTTGATGCAGTCTGAGTTGACTGGTACAGCTGACGGCTTGAACCAAGTTCGTGCTCGTGTAGGCTTGACACCCGAAGAGTACAGTATCGACAACGTTCGCAAGGAACGTGCCATCGAATTGGCTTTCGAGGGAGTTCACTTCTGGGACTTGATGCGTTATGAGAAGGATGGTGCATATGCTGCTAGAACTATCACCGAAGCTCAGAATGGTGCCAAGGTACAGAATGGTGGTGTAACCGCTACAACTTCTTTCTCTGAGAGTAACTTCACCCAGAAGAAGGGCTTGATGCAGATTCCTAATACACAGATTACTCTTTCTGGTAAGGTGCTTACCCAGAATCCAGGATGGTAATTCGAGGTGTATTATAAAAGTATAACTTTTAATTTTTCGAAGATATGAAAATACATAATCATATATATATGCTCCTCGCAGCAATGGCTATCTTTTTGATGGCCGCTTGTTCGCCTGAAGACTATAAGTTTGGCAAGACTTCTTATTCGCCAGATGAACTCACCGAGGGTGACGCATATACCGTAACGATTGATGGTAACGTTGTTACGTTGAAATCTAATATCCCAGGATGTACTCCATTGTGGGTGACTCCATCCGGGCGTTCACAGAATATGACGCAAAAGCTTGAATTGCCTTTTGCTGGAGACTATGAGGTTACTTTTGGCGTGGAGACCGAAGGTGGCATTGTCTATGGTGCGCCTTATAAGTTTAATTTGCCACAGAATGACTTTTCCTTGTTGAATGACAACAAGTGGTTCTTCTTGGCAGATAAAGATTATAAGTCGGGTGACTTCCCTGATGCAGAAACGCTCTCTGTTGGTGTCAGCAAAAGATGGCGACCTATGAATGTGTCTTACTCTTATGGTGGCTATCATGGTTCTAGTCCAGTCATGTATATTGCTCCATACGATCCTGATGGTGATGGTAAGGGATTTACTGCGGAAGAAAAAGATGATAAAAATGTTGCATATAGAGACATCACTTTTGGTTCTGCCAATTGGAAGGAAAACTGGGATCCAGGATACCAAAGCTGGTTGATTCCGGCAGATGATGCTTATATGGACTCTTGGATGGAGTTTAGTATGGATGCCCAGAATGGTTGTGTGGCAAAGATGTATCGTGGAGAGTCTGGTAAGAAAGGTTCAAGCCAAGGTTCCAATATGGTGGGAAAATTTAATATGAACTTGGATGATAAGAACAAACCTCTCATCTCCTTTACAGATTGCTATGCTATGCACAATGTAGGATTTGATGCTGTTTGCTCAAACTACACTCAAGATATCCAAATCATAGAGTTGACCCCTTATGTACTTCAGCTTGTGACTAAACGTACCAATTCAGAAGGTAACTGGTATATTTGCTGGAACTTTGTTTCAGATGAAGTGATAGAAACCAATGGCGAGTGTGTTCCAAGAAACCCACAGCCAGTTGAGACTGTTTCACCTAAACTTCCAGATTATCCAAATTTGGAGTCTGACTTGTTCTTGACAGAAATCAATGGTGATATGTATGCAGGTCAGAATGTGGCTAGATTTATATTGGATTCTGACAAGCCTTATGACATCCTATGGTGGAATAATACTCCATTTAATTATTCAACGAAGAACGATAATGGTGTGCCTAGTGCACAGGAGATTGCAGAGCAAAATGCTGCTCATTGGAACAACATTTTGGATGGTAACTATAATACTACTTGGGCACCTAAAATGTCAAGTGATGCTGTTGATGCGTTTGAGTTGGAAATCACCAAACCTGCTGCTGGTAAGGATTACTACAAATTCACTTGTGGTGATGTGTCTGGCAAGTTGCGCATCAACAAGGGTGTCTTAACTTTCAGTAAGGAAATCACCTTGGCAATGGCTACAAGCGACAATCGCACTATCAAGATATCTGGTCGTCAGTTTACTGTCTTGAAGAATGATCCTGCTGGAACTTTGACCATTGGTGTACCTGAGGGCGTGGACGAGAATGGTAAGACCAATTCTTATCTTGTAGCCAACTTGAAGTACAAGCCTGTGGCATCTAGCACTGGACCAAAGGTTGTTGCTCTTGATCAATCTAAGATATCTGAGCATATTTGGACTGAGAATGGCGCCTTGCGTTTGGCATTCCACTCTTATGGTAGTACAGGTAAGGGCATCTTCAAGGACGCACAGTCTGTGAAGTTGAAGAATGGTCAGACGATTACAGTAACATTCAAAATCAATGGTGGTGTAACATGGAATCAGACTCCAAAGTGTGCTTTGATAGACAATAACATAAAGACTACATGGGAACCTGGCTGCTTTGACTTGCCTGATGCCGTTACAGTAAACACCAATGGTGAGACAACCGTTTCTTTGACGAACAATTCGGGTGAGACCAAAACATTCTTTGATACTTGTCTAGACCTCTCTATACAGTTGGATGGCTATGGTACACTTGAAGGTGAAGCTTCTGGTGTAGGCTTAGAGATTGTTTCTTGTACTATTCAATAATCTATAATGGAATATACTTATGAAGAATAAAATATTATATGGAATCATAGCCCTGGTCATGAGTGTCTTCATGGTGGGCTGTAGTGACGATGACTATGCTATCAATAACAAAGCATTGTTGACAGATGAGTCTATCGTTACAGGTTCGGCTGATGTCACGGCTACATCAGCAACGTTCCATGGTACAGTTAAGGGACTGGAAGGACAAGCTTCCAGTGCCTATGCCGTAGGTTTCTTGTATGGTGAGAAAGAAGATGACTTGTCGGAGTCTGTTGTTGGCAATAGTGAGTCTGAGTTCTCTGCTACTATCACAGGTACAACTGGTCAGGTGGTATATTATCAGGCATACGTTACCTTGCAAGGACGTGTTACTTATAAAGGTGAAGTTCAGAGCACTATCTTGACCGATGCCAAGGCGTTTACAGGTGAGGCTTCCGATGTGGCAGCCAACACAGTAACTTTGTCTGGTAGTTTAGAGAAAGCTCCTGCTGACGCTAAGTGCGGTTTTATTCTCTCGGGCAGCGATGATCTTGAGGAAATCCGTGCTAGCTTGCCTTTTGAGGCTAATGAGTTGAGTGATGAATATACTGTGAATGTTAAGAACTTGGTTCCTAACACCACTTATCATTATGTGGCTTATCTAGACCTCGGTGCAGGTAAGGTCTATGGTGAGGAAAAGACTTTCACAACTACTGAGCAAAACTATGACATCGTAGGTGATTTCGTAGATCTCGGTCTCTCTACTCGTTGGTGCAAGTACAATGTCGGTGCTTCTTCTGAGAGTGAACTGGGCGGTTTGTTCGCCTTTGGAGATATGACGGGTACAATGACCACCCTTGACATGGATAGCTATGCATCTGGTAATATTTCAGGGACAGACATGGATTTGGCAAGCAAGACATTTGGCGTTTCCGCTACTGTTCCTACTCAGGCAGAATGGGACGAACTTTTCTCTCTCTGTAAGAAGCAATGGGTAGAGCAAGATGGCATGACTGGCTATAAGTTGACAGGTCCTAATGGCAACTCGATCTTCTTGCCTGCTGCAGGTTCTCGTACTCAGACCACCGTTAGTGGCGTCGGTTCAGAGGGTCACTATCTCTCAGGTGACTATCTTGCAGGTGGTTTGAATGATGGCTCAAAGTATGTTCAGGGTTATGGCTTCAACCAATCTGCTGTTAGTCGTACATCTACTCCTGCTTATCAGGCAGTTTCTGTTCGTGCGGTTTCTAAGGGCTTTACTGCTAAGTTGACTTGCTATGGCGAGGGACCATCTGGTGACGAAGCCTGGAAATCTGCAACCACAACTGTTGTTGCTGGCGTAGCTGGAAACCAATATGAAATAACGTTCGATGCGAATGAACCTCGTAAGAATGGTCAGGTTTATGTTCTCGATATTGTAGGCTTCGCTAAGGCTTATCCTAAAGCTATGGTTCGTATAGACGAAATCAAGGCTGATGGAAAGGACGTGAAGTTTGATGCCAATAAGTTCTTCTATGGAGATTTGGAAGATAATGGCAACTACCGTGTAGAGATGGCCAACATCTGGGGCTGCGGTCATAATGACGGTTGGAACGGCTTGAAGGATACTCCATTCCACAAGGGTGGAGGAGAAACAACCAACGAGACAGCATTGGCGTTCAATAAGACCTTTACCGTTAAGTTTACTGTTTCTTCTATTACGAGTGATGGTACTGGTAAATATACGCCACAGCTAGCGACAGTTGCTTCTGGATGGTGGCCAGCGGAATGGGGCTACAATGATGGTAGTGAACTTGAAGTTGTAAAGGAGAATAATCAATATAAGATAAAAGGTAATGCATCATTTGACTTTAAATATACAACAGAAAATAGTTACGCTAATGGTGTCATTATGACCTTTATCAATATTAATGAGCTGGGTAGATACTTTAAGCCTCATGCAACTTTGGATGCCTTGCTCTTGGATGGCAAAAACATTAGCTTTGATGCTTCCAAGGTTTTGGATTCTGCTGATGGTGATGTTGGCCAGAATTATCGTTTGGAGTTATGGAACTGCTATGGTAAGACAAGCCAAGTAGGTTGCGCTTTTGGCAATAAAGATGGTGATGTAATCAAGGAATTGGGATTCGAAAAGTCTTGTGAGACGAAGTTCACTGTACATTCTTTGTTCCAGGTTCCAAACTGGTAAAAGGTTAGGTAATATTTTGTATCATGTGAGTGTGTTCGACTTGGTTCGAGCCAACGTCTGAGTCGAGTACACTCTTCTAAAAGATAACAATATGAATAAGATAAAGTATTTTGCAGTCGTTATGCTGACATTGGTAATGGGTTTTGCTATGGCAGCTTGTTCTGATGACGATGACGAGAAGGTTGCAGAAATCTTCAAGGTTGATCAAACGGAGTTTGATTTGAACGGAGAGGTTTCTATTAATTCGTTCTCTGTAACAGCTAAAGAAAAGCCTGTTGTCGCTATTGAGATAGAAGACAAAACTAAAGATTATTCTTGGTGTTCTGTCAAAGAAGTTGGTTCAGAGGGAAATGTGTATAATTACGAGTTTTCTGTGTCAGACAATGATGACGAGTATTCTCGTTCTTTGTTGATTAAGGTTACATCTGGTACCAATATGAAAGAGGTGTCAGTTAACCAAAACCCAAAGGCAGTTGTAGTTCCTGAGGGTTCTATGAATCATACAGCCACAGAATTGGCAAGCTTGATGTATGCTGGTATCAACATTGGCAACACTATGGAATGCCCTGATGGGGAAGGTGCTTGGAATGGTTTCAAGGTTAATAAGGAATATATCAATGGTTTGAAAGCTGCTGGCTTCAATGCGGTTCGTATTCCTTGTGCATGGGCTTCCCATTTCTCCAACAAAAAGACATATACCATTGACGAATCTTGGTTGAAGCGTGTAAGACGAGTTGTCAGTTGGTGTACTCAGAACGATATGTATGTAGTTTTGAATGCCCATTGGGATAACGGCTGGCTTGAAGATAACATAGGTGACGAAGACGCTGAGGATGATATCGTTGCAGAGCAGAAGGCCATTTGGACTCAGGTCGCAGAAACCTTTAAGGATTTTGATGAACATCTTCTCTTTGCTGCTTGTAATGAGCCAGGTATGAATGAGTCTTCTGGTAATAGCAGTTTCTGGAATGATAAGTATGCCATTGAGCGTGTTGTGGAATATGAGCAGACCATGATAGATGCTGTTCGTTCAACTGGTGGTAACAATGCCTCTCGTACCATAATCGTTCAGGGAATAGGCACCAGTATTTCTGATACCTATGACAAGATGAATATTTTGCCTGTAGATAAGGTTGAGAATCGTATGATGGTAGAGGTTCACTTCTATGAGCCTTATCAGTTCGCTTTGATGGAAAAGGATGAAAGTTGGGGCAAGATGTATTACTTCTGGGGTAAGGACAACAAGGTGGCTGGTTCTGACAGAAATACTCCTGATGCTTCTGCAGAAGCTTGGGTGGATGCTCAGATGAAGAAAATGTATGATAAATTTTCTAGTAAGGGAATCCCAGTGATTATCGGTGAGTATTCTGCTATGTTCCGCAACATCGCAGAGAACCAGGCTGAACACGAGAAATCTGTTGCTTACTATGGTGAGTATGTCACCAAGGTAGCAAAGAATAATGGTTGTGTCCCATTCTATTGGGAAACAGGTTCAGTCTTCAATCGTGCTGATGGCACTGTTAAGAAGCAAGCTGTCATTGATGGTATTATGAAAGGTGCTCAAGAAGGTCACTATCCTTGGTAGTTTAGTGGATAAATAATAATGTAAGGCGCACATGCTCGTGGTTCTGCGAGATGTGCGCCTTCTTTAGCTTTATCCCGTAATTATTTGCTAAAAACAATCTAATTATTTGGTAGTTACGAAAGAAAAGTGTATCTATGCGCCATCAATGTTATTAAAGTGAATAATTATGGCAAGACCGATTAAAGAGACTCCTATCCTTTATGGTGATGAAGCTCGCAAATTTGAATTAAGAATGCAAAACCCCACGCCTCTATCACAAGAGCGAAGGGAGCAGATGATGAGAGACTATAATTTCCTTCGTAGTCGTGGAGTTAATTGTAGTTTCTGATTATGGCGTTTGATTTAAATAATAAAAGCGTAAACTCTGCGGCATCAATAAAATTAATAAGCTTATGGTACACATTGATGATACGTTCATAATCAAAAGTTCTTCCCCAAAAACTAGCGGAATGGGTTAAGAAAGTCAAAGCTCACAAGGCTGAACAGTTGGAACAAATGCGTAACTTAGAAAAATGTGATTTCGAATTTCAATTGTAATGTAATAAATACAATTCTAGAATTTTTTCGTGTCATAACCTACATCCTACACTAAATCTCTTGAATCCCTTGTGTTTATCGGTGTTTTAGGCAATGTAGGTTACCTCAGCAACCTACATCAAACCTACACTATTTCGAGCGTTTTTAACTTTCTTAACTGCGGAGCATGGGTAAATGGTGTGGGAGAACTCCCCCTTGCTTCCTCAGTTATAAGCCTATGCTATGGGAGAGGTAACTTTGCAAAGCCTAGCATAAATCCTGTCAAAGCCCACGATAAAAGTTGATGAGACTAAGCAACAAAGTTAATCATATTCTCTAACTAGTTAATCATAGCTTATGATTAGTTAGTTATAACCTTTGATTAGTTAATCACAAGCTATGATTAACTTAGGTTCTTAGGAATACCAGGTTTTTCTCTGTGGTAAGTCTCCTTTTACCGCCACATTCTCCAATTTTACCGATGGTGAGTCTTCATTTACCGCCACATTCTTCAGATTTACCGATGGTGAGTCTCCTTTTACCGCCACATTCTTCTGATTTACCGAATAATATAGATAATCGGCAAAAAAGTATAAGGCTTTGTGGGCTTTTTTGCGTAACTTTGCCCACAAAATCTATTTGTCTAATTAAACAACTACAAATGAAGAAGATATTGGTTTTACTGATGATGGCTTTGGCAACTTGCAATCTCTTGGCGAAGTCAAACTTCGTGCAAGTGAAAGACGGGCATTTCGTACGTGATGGCAAACCTTATTATTATGTCGGCACCAACTTTTGGTATGGTGCTATCCTAGGCTCCGAAGGGCAGGGAGGCAATCGCGACCGACTCTGCAAGGAACTTGACAAGATGAAGGAGATGGGTATCGACAACCTTCGCATCCTTGTGGGCTCTGATGGCAAGCGAGGCGTGAAGACCAAGGTAGAACCAACGCTTCAGGAAGCTCCTGGCGTATATAATGATACCATCCTCGCTGGTCTCGACTATCTCTTGATGGAGATGGGTAGGAGAAAGATGGTGGCTGTGCTCTACCTCAACAATTCCTGGGAGTGGAGTGGTGGCTATGGTTTCTATCTGGAGCACGCCGGAATGGGAAAGGCTCCTCGTCCTAATGAGGATGGCTATCCTGCCTTCATGAATTTCGTATCTCAGTATGCCTCTTGTCAAAAGGCGCACGAGTTGTTCTACGACTATGTGAGATTTATCCTTACCAGAACCAATCGTTATACGAAGAAAAAGTACAAGGATGACCCTGCCATCATGTCTTGGCAGATAGGTAACGAGCCTCGTGCTTTCAGCAAGGAGGCACTTCCTGCCTTTGAGAAATGGCTCGCCGAGGCAAGCAAGTTGATTCGCTCGCTCGACAAAAATCACCTCATCAGCATCGGTAGCGAGGGCAGTTGGGGATGTGAGAACGACATCCAATGCTATGAGCGCATTTGTGCCGACAAGAACATCGACTATTGCAATATCCATCTTTGGCCATACAACTGGAGTTGGGCTCGTCCCGACTATCTCATTGAGGACTTAGGCGTGGCTTGCAAGAATACCAAGGAATATATTGACAATCACTTGCAGGTATGCGCTCGCATCAAGAAACCATTGGTGATGGAGGAGTTCGGTTATCCTCGTGATGGATTCTCCTTCTCTCCATCCTCTACTACCGAGGGTCGTGATGGCTATTATAAATATGTGTTCAGCTTGGTGGGTGACAATGCCGAGACGGGCGGTTACTTTGCTGGTTGCAACTTCTGGGGATGGGGCGGCTTCGCCAATCCAAAACATGAGCAATGGCAGGTGGGTGATGATTATACGGGCGATCCTGCCCAGGAGGCACAAGGTTTGAACTCCGTTTTCTCTTCCGACAATTCCACCTTGCAGGTAGTGAAGAGTCAGGTAGATAGAATGAATAAGATAGGAAAATAAACACTGAAAACAGATAAAAAGAGCTTGCATCGTTTCAATGCAAGCTCTTTTTGTTAGTTTTTGTCTAGATATAACATTTTATGCGTCATTATTTAACGAGATATGCGGTAGAGAATACCGGCTATTTACTATCTTTGCCGTCGGATAAGTAAAAGAACAACAACTTAATATATTATAAACCTAATTAAATTTAAAAGCTTATGAAGAAGTTATTTACTCTAGTGTTTGGCGTATTGTTCGCCATGTGTGCTAATGCCGTTACTTTGGACATTGGTGAACCTAATAATAATACCGAGGACGCAAAAGCTAATCAGGTGTTTTTCGACCCTGCAACAAAGGTCATCACTTTCTACAAGCAGTGGGATTACCGCCCAGGTTGGTGGACTGGTGTTAATGGAGTGGATGTTTCTGCTTATGATGAGTTTGTTTTAGAACTTGATAATCCAGACAAACTTAAGATTCAGATTGCGTTGGAGTATAATGATACTTATCTTGATGGGGGTAAAGAAAATACTTATACAACAACTCAGCAAGGTGATGGCGATAAAATCGTCTTGTCGCTTGACGCAGATCACAAGCATAGTGTAAAACAGATTTATTTGCAATACACAGGTTCTGATGCTTCAGCAGATGCTCCTAAGACAGTTACATTTAAGTCTGCTTATTTCCAAAATGCAGCACCTGCACCAAAGGAAGCTGTATTCTTTGATACACCTTCTACCGTTTCTTTAGGATGGAATGGTGATCCTGACAAAGGAACTGTTGATATCGTAAAGGCTTCTCTCACAGATGTTGCCAAGACTCTTTTGGTTCCAAGGAATACTCTTCGTATAGAATATAAAAAAGACCCAGAAGAGGGATATTATCAGGTTCAAGTAATGGGTGCTTGGTGGACGATTCTTCCTTCCACATTAGAAACGGCTGATCAGGTTAAAAATGGAAATGCTATTTATAATTTGAATGGTTCTGGCGTTCTTGTTGTCGTTCTAACCGAAGCTGACTTGGCAGTCTTGAAAGAGCAAGGTGGTGTATGTTTGGCAGGTCATGGAATCTTTGTTCAGAAGATTTCAATTTTGAAAACTTCTACTCCAACTGGTATTTCCAATGCCACAGTTACTCCAGCTACACAGGATGCTAAGATTTACAACCTCGCAGGTCAGCAGGTAGATGCCTCTTATAAAGGCGTTGTGATTAAGAATGGAAAGAAATACGTGCAGTAATACACACATTTACGTTTCTCGGAATAGATATTAAATAAAAAGTTAGTCCCATCAAGGCTTGGTTCTTGATGGGACTTTTTGTGCTATTTTGCAATTTATCTCAAACTTTCCTGATGAAAATATCTTTTTCTCATTTTTTTTGTGTAAGTTTGCAGTCGAAACAAGATTAAATATTATTTATATGGAAACAGCTGCTTTGAATAATTTGTGGCGTTATATTGAGACCTTGCCATTGACTTCTCAGAATCGTCAATGGCTGGTAGATAAATTGTTATCTGGTGAAAGACCAACAAATGAAATCAATCGTGGAATGTTGCTTGAAAGATTGAAGGCTTTGAGCGAGTTACCTGAAGATTGGGATGATGAAGGTGCTTTGCCTATTTGTCCCCTCGTCCTTCAACATACTAAGTCATTGATAGATGCTGCTAATGATATAGATTTAGCATATTGGAATTTGTTTCCTGCAATTAATGGAACATTGACATTTCAGCATGAAAATAAGGATGCTATGTTGAGCATCGGCGAGGACGATTTTTCATTTGTCTTTGCCTCAGATGGTAGAATTGTGAAGGCAATAGACAATGCACCTTTTTCTATTACAGAAATCTTGGAACTAATCAAAATGGTGAAAGGGAAAAAATATGCATGATGATAATAAGTTGTATGAAGGAAGTGTAGCGAGGGTTTTGAAAACAATTTGGTATTCGAATGGAAAAATATCTGCAGAAGCCTTTGCTTTGCGCCCTAGATTACATGAGGATTACATTTCTGTGTTAAGGGAAAATCATGTTGATTTCATGGCAGATTTGTGTGCCGTTTGTAAAAAGGATATAGATTGTTCTTATGCTTCCTTGTTTGTAGAACAAGTAGAAAAGTTGAATGTGCCCGAATTACTTCCTAATGAAGTAAAGTTCTTGGTATCTGGAGTTGACAATATAAAAATGAAATCCCACGCAGGCATTTTTGTACTGTCAATGGGGAAAAGTTGGTAGGAGGTCAACCATTGACTTCTTTAGTAAATAGGGGGCTAGCCCAAAAAACAGCTGTTATGATGATTCAACTAAAGTTGTCAAAGTTGGCAGAAATGAATGTAAAGAGAATGTTGCTTTCGTCTTCATTGGATGGTGCAATGGTTTCTGAACCATCAGTTTGGGAAAGACAGAAGTGAAGTCATGTAGATTATTCAATTCCAAGAATATTAAAAACTAAACCGCCCCATCAAGATTTGACTCTTGTGGGGCGGTTTTGTGATTTTTTATTGCTTATAGGCTTTTTGCATAGCCTCTACTACAGTAGGGAGTGTCCACTGAGGAACGGTGCGGTCCGTTCCCTCGAAGATGCTCATCCAGTAGAAAGTGGCAACACCGTATGCCTTAGCTTGCTTGACAATATCAGCAGCTTGGTCGGCAGCAGCTTGGATTTGAGAAGCCGTACTTTTTTTGCTCACTTGTGTGCTTCCGTGTGTGCCATATTCACCGATGATGCAAGGAATGCCTTTGCAGATGAACTTGTTGTTCAAGCGAGTGAACATGTTCTTGATTTCATTGCTGCAAGAAGTATCCCATGCCCCTTTAGCAAACCAATCCCATGGAGCGTAGGTGTGAACCTCTACTGCAATGTGACCGCTCACCTTGTCGGTAGGAATTGTAAGATTATTCAAAACTTCATCGCCACATGCAGCAGCGTAAGTGTTGACAATGAGATTGCGAGTCTCATTATTGCCGCCTGTAGCACGAACGGCGTTCACAAAGCTCTGCGCATAACCATTCAATCCCTTATAGCTATTGGCATTCTTAGGCGCATTCCAAGTATTGTTAGCATCGAGCATCTCGTTGTACCCCTCGAATACTAAGTGCTGGTCGTAGTTCTTAAAACGATTGGCAATCTGTGTCCAAAGATACTCAAACTTTGTCTTGTTGGCATTGTAGTTGTCCAAGTCTGCCTTGATCCAATGGGTATATGACTTATCATCTGGGTCTGCACCCGTATCGTGATGAACATTGAGAATGCAATACATACCATTGTCGATGACATAATCTACTACTTCCTGTACTCGATTCATCCATGCTTCATCCACAGTTCCATCTTCCTTCATGTGTTGGAACCATGTGACTGCGATGCGGACTGAGTTGAAGCCGTTCTTTTTCAAAAAGTCAACCATAGGTTTGGTGGTAGGCTCTTGCCCCCAGCATTTCTCGAAGTCAGTTACCGAGTTCTTTTCCATGGTCTTGTTGATGTCAACTGCGTCAAGGCAGTTGCCAAAGCATGTACCGAGTCCCATGTTCTTGACAGCTTGCGCTGCGCTCTCCTCTACATAGGTAGCATTGAGGTTTACTTGGTCACGTGTGATGACGTTCTTGCTGCTCATTGTAGCTTTCCACCAATTGTTGGATGGCATGTTGCCACCATACCAAGGCATGAAGAAGCTCCATTTTGCACCTGCGTTCCATGCTTCATCAATGTTGGATGTTGCAGTGCTTGTATTCACGTCTGTTCCACATTCAGCCAAGCTAACAAGTTTTCCTGGGAAGCGAGCCTGAATTTCCTTAAACTCTTGTGCTTGTTTAGTAGCATCGTAGCCATAGAGGTCACGACCGATGATATCAACATATTTGTCGCCTGGGTACCAAGCGTCATCATTGTTGTAGGTGGTGGCATCACCATTGTGGTTCTGGGTAGTCCATACCCAAATCAAGTTATGGATGCCTTTGGTCTGGAAGTAGTCGAACATGGTCTGCCACAGCTTCTTGTAAGTTTCAGCGCCATCATATCCCCACCAGAACCAAGATCTTGCCCAACTAGCTTGGCTCTTGAGGGTTGCATTACCTGCAGCCTCATGGAATGGACGCCAAATGGCAGCCACGCCAGCATCTTGCAACTTCAGCAATACATCATCCACCTTGTCCATCTCTTGATAGAACCACTTGTTTTCCCAGCTCCCAGCTGTAAAAACATTGGCAGCCTTGAAGGTGGTCTTGCTAGGATCGTAAGTTACACCGCTGCCGTCTTGACTAGGAGTGGTGCTTTCTGATGTAGGTACATTGAAGTGCCACATCAGCGAAACTAAACCGCCAGCATCTGCCCACTCAGTTACTGGTATGATGTTGTTATAGTTGATCCATCCATTGCTGCCCTGGTTAGGTACATAGATATGGATGAAATCATAGCAGTTCATGGCTGGGTATTTACCAGTAGCGGTATAAATCTTGTCTGCCTCTTGGTGGTTCCAGTTGACATTGGCAACGACAGATGAAATCGTCTTGATGCCATAGTTGAGTTGGAGATACTTATAGAGTCTCTTGGTCTTCTCTGTAGCAGCGGGATCAGCCAGAGTAACATCACTAACATCGCTCTCATGGTAGATGGAGAATACGATGTTGTTGATTTTGTTGATGTCGTAGGTTTCTACAGATCCCAAATCCTCCAAACCTTTTAGGTAGATTTCTAGTTCATTGTTGTTCGTATGTTTCATGGAGGAAATGCAGTTTGATTCTCCAGTGAGGTTCCACTCTGCTTGTTTACCTTCAGTATTATTGATGGTAATTTTGTCTCCATCTGTTTGTGCAAAGGCAGTGAACGAGAGCATTACTGCCATGAGTGATAGTAATATCTTTTTCATTGTCTTGCGATTTTAATGGATTTGTTGTTTATTTTGATGATGTATACACCGTGGGTTAAACTATCAAGAGAAATGATGGTCTTGTCGCCGGTAATGATAGAAGAGAGGCTTACTGCTTTTCCGTCGAGAGCGTAGGCGCTCACTTGGTTGTGAGTTCCGTCCACGATGATGCGGTCGCCTTCGAAGGCAAACTTGTTGTTTTCTACCTGCTTGATACCTGTCGTTGTGCCGTAAGTGAAGGTAGATACCTTCCGCAATTCATAACTGGCAGTAGTGGCAGTGGAAGTCACGGTCATCTTATCATTTCCAAAGGTTACTTCCGGTAGCGTGCTCAGTGCAAACTCTATCTTGCTTCCATCGTTGAATGATACGAACAGTGACTTGCCGTCGGCAGCTTTGGCTGAGATGCAACTCAGAGCTACCAGTAAGGATAATGCTATTTTCTTCATATCGGGTTCATGTTTTGGTTAAAATCAAAATGTGGCGTAGTTGATATAACTACGCCGCTAATTTACGAATTATAATTCACATAAATGCGTTTTTTATGTTAAATATGTCTATCTTATGGAAAAAAGGCAATCTTGGTTATATTCTTCATGTCACCCCGGAGGATGAAGGCTGTATCACTCCAGCCGTCTGTGATGCTGTTTACGGATTCCATTATGGCTGCATCGAATACCTACTCAACACAGTTCTGGTCACCATTCCAGTCGGCTACAGTTTCAATACCGCCCCAATTGGCGTTGTTGATCAGAACCTGTCCGGTAGCTCCTGCTTCTTTATATAATAGCATCTTGGAACCAACCTTGACACCAAACTTTATGAGGTCTGCCTTTATGATGCGGAAACGACCGCAGTCATCCCATGTCAAGTTATATGGATACTTGATGGCGCTGTAGTCCATGTTGGCTGTGATAGTAGCAATATCCTTTTCTGCAGGAATCACGGTGATGTTTGAAGGGTTTTAAGGCTACACCTTATTATATATGAGGGCTTAAAGATGATTAGACTGCTAGTCCAATATCTCTCTTTAGGGATAGAAAAGAACGGAATAAGTTGCTGATTTACACTTAATAATAAGCTAAAAACGTTCGAAAAGTGGCAAATTTATTGTGTTTTGCAAGAATGTATAGGCATTTGATAAAAAAGTATCAGCTTTTTAGAAAAATGGTTTGTATTTTTGCAACCGTGAATGGGAAATTTCACAAGAATGAATAAACAATTAAACATAAACCTATTAATTTTTAAAAGCTTATGAAGAAGTTTTTTACTTTAGTGTGTGGTATGATGCTTGCTCTTTCTGCTAGTGCAGCTGATGAGATTAAGACAACGTTTGGATCATGGGGTGAAACTTGCACCGTCGATGGTAACACGTTGGTGTTTAGTGCAGCTTGGGCTGGAGCTGGTGTAGATTTCACAGAAGGCGAGGCGGATGCCAAGACTTGTAAAGATATGTCAGACTATGACTATTTGTGGTTGACATTCAGTGAGACAACTTGTGACTTCAAGTTGGATACTCAGTATACAACTGCGTATAATCAAGATGTAGAGGCTTCTGGCCTTGCTGGAACTTTGATTCTTGGTGTTAAGTTGAATGAGGAATATAGTGACCAGTTTGCACAGTATTACATTCAGTCAAAGAATCCTGGTAAGATAGTTGTTACAGGTGCTTATGTTGGAACGGAAGAGGAATACCAGAATGCTCTTGCAGCAAATAAGCTACAGAAGTCAGATCTTACTTTGGCTGATTTAGGTTCAGGTTGGGGTAGCTCTACTTATGATGCAGCAACCAAGACTGTAACCATTGGAGACGATTGGTCTGGAAAGGGCTGGTGGCTTGACAAGGCTGACTACAGCGATTTTGATAAGGTGGTTATAAATTTTGCTTCTGCTACCACTGCTAATGGTAAAGTTGTTGTTGAGTATAATGGTGATAAGGATGGTTCTTCTGCGGAATTTGCTGAGGGTGCTACTTCTGTAGAGGTAGAGCTTAAGGCTGATTTCAAGAATACTGTTAAGCAGATTTATATTCAGGGACCTACTGGTGCTACTTATACATTGGCTAGTGCTTATGCTTGTGTTAAGGATTATTCTCCTGCTACAGGTATATCTAGCGCAGTTGTTGCTCCAGCAGCTAAGTCTTCTAAGATTTACAACCTTGCAGGTCAGGAGGTGAGCAAGTCTTATAAGGGCGTTGTCATCAAGAATGGCAAGAAGTATGTTCAGTAAAATTAGAATTACATATACTATATAATTAAGGTGGGTTGCTTTGGTAATCCACTTTTTTTTTCATCTGACTGAGTGTAAATAATACAAACATGAAAGTTTTTGCGACTTTTTTGCTATTCAATTGAATAGTGCAAGTAATGAGCAAAAAAATATCATATTATCTCTGCATTTTGTGTTAACTTTGCAAGCGAAATCTAATAATTATAGAATAAGCAACTAACTTGTTTCTTAAAGCAACGATTATAGATTAACGATTTTGATAGACAACGATTACAATTTTAATAACAACTTTTATATGAAAAGAATAATGTTTGCTTTCTTGGCACTCGTTATGAGCAGCCAGCTTTACGCCCAGAGCAAATTGACTGGTACCATCCTTGATGGTAGCATGAACAATGAACCTCTGATTGGCGCAAGCGTGATTGTGGAAGGTACGAGTACGGGAGGAGTTTCCGACATGGACGGTAACTTCACCATTACTTTGCCTAAGGGTAAAACCAGAATAAAGGTCTCTAGTGTGGGCATGAAGACCCAGACTATCAATGTGGCAGGTAAATCTCACATTGAAATCATTATGCTGGAAGATTCCAAGGTGATGGATGAGGTCGTTGTGGTTGGTTATGGTACTATGAAGAAGAGTGACCTGAGCGGTGCCTTGAGTTCTCTGAAGGGTGAGGACCTAATGAAGGGTGGCGCACTCGACCTTGCGCATGGTATGCAAGGTAAAGTTGCGGGTGTACAAATCAATCAGAGCGATGGTGCTCCTGGTGGTGGTATGAGCATAGTAGTGCGTGGTGCTAACTCTTTCTCGACATCCTCTCAACCTCTTTATATTGTAGATGGTATCCCATTCGATACTGGTTCTACGCCTAGCAATGGTGCAACCACGAATGAGCAGAGTAGCAACCCATTGAGTATGATCAACCCTCATGATATCGAGAACATTGAAATTTTAAAGGATGCTTCTGCTACAGCTATTTATGGCTCTCGTGGTGCCAATGGCGTCGTTATCATTACTACCAAGCGTGGTAAAGCTGGTAAACCAAAAGTTGAGTTCTCTGGCAACTGGGGCTTCTCGAAGATTTCCAAGAAGATTGATATGCTTGACCCTGTGACTTATGCTCGTTATCAAAACGAGCAGTATATTAATGACCAGTATTATTTGGGATCTCTTGCCACAAACTTGCCATATCCTGGCACTTGGGGCTATCAGTATTTTGCAGATGGACATGCCAACTATAACACTGGTAAATATACAGGTAAACCAGAGGACTATGCTCGTTCAGGATGGTTTTACGATGGGTATGGTAATGCCACGCAGATTGACGTTGCCGATTGGCAGGATGAGATTTTCCAGACCGCATTCCAGCATGATTACAATATAAATGTAAGCGGTGGTGATGACAAGGGATACTATTCTTTCTCTGGTAACTATGCCAAGCAGGACGGTACCATCAAAAACTCTGGCTATGAACGTTATGCACTCCGTGCCAATATCGCTCGTCACATCTATAGTTGGTTGGAGATTGGTACTAACCAAAGTTTTACCAATAGTACAACTAATTTTGCCAATACATTGAGTTACAACACAGGTGTCGTACGTTCTGCATTGTTGTTCCCTCCTACATACGGACCTAATACGGATACTACTCAGATGGATGACCTCAACTGGCTGGCTGCTAATCCTTCTGCATATGTTAATAGTACTAAGGATGAGTTGCACAGCATCAATTATTTTAGTAGTTCTTTCGTTGAGATTAAACTATTCCCATTTTTGAAGTTCCGTCAGAACTTGGGACTCTCATACAATGACTCACATCGTGGTAGCTACTATGATCGTCACACTCAGGAAGGTAAAGCACCAACGAATGGTAAGGCAAGTCGTGCCACCAACATTTGGAAAAGCTTGACGGCTGAGTCACTCTTGACATTTGATTATACTTTGGCAAAGATTCATAAGTTCAATGCCGTAGCAGGTTTCACTGTTGAGAATTCTTCTTGGGACAATTCTACCGTTTTGGCTTCCAATTTCCCGGATGATTTGACTAAAGACAATGACTTAAGCCGTGCTTTAGACAAAGCTACACTTTCTAGCGAGAAGGGTAATCAGCGATTGGTTTCTTTCTTAGGTCGTGTCAATTATTCATTGATGGACAAGTATCTTTTTACGGCAAGTGTACGTTCTGATGGCTCGTCTAAGTTTACAGACAAAAACAAGTGGGCGACGTTCCTTTCTGGTGCCTTTGCTTGGCGTGCGTCAGAAGAGAAGTTCATTAAGGACCTGAATATATTCTCCAACTTGAAGTTCCGTCTTTCTTATGGTGAAACTGGTAATCAAGGCATTGGCTCTTATCGTACCTTACCACAGCTTGGCGTAGCTAATTATCCGTTTACAGGTAGTGTACTAAGTGGTTCAGCTATGGTAGCTTGGAGAGGACCTGTGGATGTAAACATCAAATGGGAAACCACATCACAGTATAATGTCGGTGTCGATTTTGGCTGGTTCAACAATCGATTGACGTTTACTGCTGACTATTATTATAAGAAAACACGTGATTTGTTACAGGAAGTGAAAATTCCATCTTCGTCAGGCTTTTCAAATATGTTGACTAACTCGGGCAATGTTACCAATAAGGGTCTTGAGTTGACTCTCGGTGCAACGCCAATTGATACCAAGGATTGGCATTGGAACATTAATGCTAACTTGGCATTCAATAAGAATGAAATAGGTGGTTTGATGGGTGATCAGTTTGCAAACACTTTATGGTATGGTGCTGACCAAGTTTTCATTCAACGCAATGGATGTCCTATTGGTGCCATTTACGGATATGTAGAAGATGGTATATACGAGAATGAGGCAGCAGTTCGTGCAGATCCTCTGTACACCTTTGCATCTGAAGCTCTCGTGAAGTCAAAGATTGGTGAAATTCGCTATCTTGACATTAATGGGGATGGTTACATAAATGATAAGTACGACAGAACTATTATCGGTGATACCAATCCTGACTATACATGGGGTTTGACTAACAACCTAACTTGGAAGGATTTTACACTCAGTTTTATGCTTCAGGGTTCACATGGCAATGACATCTTTAATGGAAACTTGCAAGATATTAAGTTGGGCAACATTGGTAATATTACAGTAGATGCTTATAACCATCGTTGGACAGCTGATAATAACGAGAATGCCAAGTGGCCTAAGGCTTCATCAGGCTATGAGCGTAACTTCTTGGTTAGCAACCGTTATGTTGAAGATGGTAGTTATGTGAAGTTGAAGAATATCAGCCTTACATATAATTGGAATCATCCATTCAAGAGTGTTGGTTTGGAGCGTTTGCAGTTCTCATTCACTGCTACCAACGTCTTCACTATTACAGGCTATAGTTGGTATGATCCAGACGTGAATGCTTTTGGTAGTGACTCATCACGTCGTGGTGTTGATATCTACTCATATCCATCAGCTCGTACCTTCTCGTTCGGTATCAATGCTACATTCTAAAGATACATTTTATAAAGAAAAATCATTATGAGAATAAAAAAATATATATTGTCAGTTTGTTTGTTGAGTTGTGGTGCTTTTTTTGCTACCTCCTGCAACGATTATTTGACAGAGAAGCCTGAAAGTATGATAGGTCCTGACAATGTTGGCGACTCAAAGGAAGCTGTTGACACTTGGGTGACTGGTGTTTATAGCAATTGGCTTTATGATATGTTCTGCTGGGGTGAGTTTCCTAAAGTTTTGGAACTTGATGCAGATTATATCTCAGGTCCAGATTGGTTGTTCGGCTCTATGGGAGCAGGTAACTTCCAGGCAGAGTCTGCCCTCGATAAAATGTGGAAAGGACCTTACAACTTAATCAATGATGCAAATGTTGCCATCCGCTATATTTCTGCTATGAAGAATGTGGATGAAGATTATAAGAACAATGCTATAGGTGAATGCTACTTTCAAAAGGCATTTGCATATTTCTTGTTGGTACGTGCTTATGGCCCAATTCCTTATTTGGATGAGGATGTAAGTGCCAGTGGCAAGTTTATGAATAGCCGACGTCCTGTAAAGGAAGTGTATGGACATATTATAGATATGTTGGCTAAGGCTTCAGAGTTGATGTATCATCGTGACAATAATAAGTACCAGGATGGTCACGTAAATGCAGGCTCTGCAGCAGGCTTGTTGGCTAAGGTGTATGCCACTATGGCTTCTGCCGCTATGCCTAAGGGTACTGAGGTTAATGTTCGTACGGGTGAGCCATTCCGTACAGTTACTGTAAATGGTAAAGAGTATAAACTTTACCGTACACCAGCAACTGAGACTTTCAAGAAAGAGGAGGTGGAAGGATATCAGGATATGGATCCACATGAACTTTATACAGAGGCAGCCAAGTGGGCAAAGAAAGTCATAGATGGAGAGTTTGGCCCATATGAGTTGACAAAGTATGAAGATTTATGGTCTCGCAATCATCGTGGTGACTCAGAGATGATGTGGGGGGTACGCTCAGGTGTCTCTTCTTCTACAGATAACTATCGAACTAACATTCATACCAACTATTCTGGTTATAAAGAGAGTGCTGGTAGTGAATTCTTAACCTCTGGCGGTTGGATGGGTTGTACCAATGCATGGTATCAACTTTTTGATGAGCAAGACTTGCGTATTGTGAAAGGTGTGCGTCATACATGGAGATACTACTATCAAGAAAGTTATAATGGCTGTTTCTACTATCCGCAGTCTTGGAGTGAGAAAATTACGGGATATGATATCTATGGAAACTACGTGCGTGAGCCGGACGCTCAGTATAAGGCGACAGGATATGCTTATCAGTGCAATCAGAGCAGTGAGTGCTTGGCTTTCACGACCAAGTATGATGATTGTGAGAACGATGCTTTGGAATATCCTGATAGTTATTGGCCATTCCTTCGATATGCCGACGTCCTATTGATCTATGCTGAGGCGGAGACAGAGTTGGGTAACTTGTCTGAGGCAATGAAGTACTTAAATATCGTTCGTCAGCGTTCGAATGCTACGTTGATGACTTCTGCTTCTGGTCAAACTGCTTTGCGAAGCAGTATTTTGGAGGAGCGTGCAAAGGAGTTTGCTTGTGAGGGCGACCGTCGTTGGGATTTGATTCGTTGGGGTATCTATCTTCAGGCAATGAATGCTATCGGTGGTCGTGATGAGGCTAACATCAATAAGGCTCGTACAGAACGCAATTTGTTATATCCAATTCCAACAGACGAAATCAACGTTAATGATAGTATCACTAGCAACAATCCAGGTTGGAACTAATGTATAACTCTTTAAAAGAGAAAAATGATGAAAGTAAATATCAAAAATATCGGTTTGTCTGCTATGGCACTCTTGGCATTGGTTTCTTGCAGTGACGTGGTGGATTATAAAATACCAGACAGAACGAGCAACCATGGCGCTCCTGTCATTAGCAATATTTATGATGTACAAGATACTGGCTTTGTGGCACCTCTTTCAGAAGGTGTTCTCAACCAAATGCTTCACATCAAGGGTGAGAACTTGGCAAATGTTAAGAGAGTTCGTTTCAATGATGTCGAGGTGGATGTGCGTCAGGTATATGCTACTACCACTGACGCATGGGTCAAAATACCTCGTGTTATTCCTACAACCCAAGATGACGAACTTGTATATGAGACCAATGTGGATTCGGTGAAGATGACCTTCCCTGTATCTATTCCAAGTGTAAAGATAGATGGTTTGAAAAATGAGTTTTCCCTCCAAGGCAATCAAGTACAGATTAATTCAGAATATATGGATCTCTATGGCTTCAGTGATACTACTGAGACTAGTCCTGCATCCGTATATATAGAGAATATTGAAGCATCTTACCGAAAAGAGTTGCATTGCGACTCTTGTTCCGAACAGTTTACCAGCATTGTGATTCCTAAGGATTGTCCTGACAACTCTTTGATTCATTTTACTTGGCACGAACTCTCTGGCGACAAAACGGCTGCCATTCCTTATCGTATGACCAATCAGCTGATGTTTGGCAACTTTGATGGGGATCTTGGATGGTGGAATGACTGGGGCAAGGGACTTGTTACAGATGGAGGAAACTCAGGGGATCCTGAATCCTTAGGCTATAATTTCTTACGTATCAAGGGCAGTTTCGATGCTTGGTCATGGAACAGCACAGGCTTCGGATGTAGTTGGAAATGGTTTGATGCGTCAGCTCATCCTGAGAATTACGTATTGAAGTTTGAAGTTTGTACAAATTCTTCTAACCCCTTCAATAATTATGGCGATAATGGTACTAGCGGTAGCAAGAATGGTGGTTACAACATAACTTTGCAAGATGGGGGTGATGGTAGATGCCAGTTTGATCCTGTATCAATGGGAATCAGTAACACTTATGGTAATTGGGTGACCATCACTATACCTCTCAAGAATGTGATGATGGGTGGCTCTTTGCCAGCAGAAGACGGTGAACTTTGGGTACCCTTAGAATTGGTAATGCAACCAAATACTGCAGATGCATGGAATGTTGATCACAGTTTTGGTCAGTTCCGCATTGAACCAAAGAACTATTAATGACATTTAGATTATGAAAAAGATATTTGCAATGTTTGCAGCGGTGCTTATGACAACAGCATTTGTTGCATGTTCCGATAACGACACAAGCTATATCCCTCCTCGTCATTTTGATGACCAGGTGGCCCCTTCGGTAGTCTCGGTTTCACCAGAGGATGGTGTGACAGAACTGGATACTTTTGAGACGGTGAGCGTTACATTTGATGAGCCTATCGTGGTTGCGCCTAATACCTCTATTAGAATATATACCACAGACTCTACTTATTATTATGTAAATGATACAGTATCTTATGCAGAAGGCAATACGTTGTATATTCCTATCCACGCAAAGGCAAACACCGACTATAAGGTTGTTGTGATGAAACCTACCGTGCGTGATAGCTCCTACAACTTTGCCTCAGAGTTCTCTTTCCGTTTTTCAACGAGAGCTTACAATAATTGGGATGCAGAGAAGTTTGATATTACTCCAGAGTTGTGCAACGTTGATGCAACTGAGCCAACCAAGAAACTCTATCAGTACTTAGTGGAGAACTTTGGAAAAAAGACAATTGCAGGTGCAGTGGCCAATGTAAATTGGAATACAGAGAATGCGGAAAAAATGTATGTGTTAACAGGTAAGTATCCTGCTCTTAACTGCTTTGACTTCATTCACTTTAATAACAGTAAGCCTCTTGGCAATGCCAACTGGATTGACTATACTAATACTAGTGTGGTTGAGGATTGGTACAACAATGGTGGTATCGTAGAATGTATGTGGCACTGGAATGTTCCAGCATCCAAGGACCAGCTAAATGACATCAGCTCGTATACTTGCTCTGCAGACAAGACCACATTCTCTGCAAAAAATGCAACACGTAAGAACACTTGGGAGAATGAACGAGTTAAACGAGACCTTGATGTAATTGGTGATTATCTCCTCGCTCTTCAAGAAAAGGGTATCCCTGTTATTTGGCGTCCTCTCCATGAGGCTCGTGGTAACTATGGCAAGTGGGGCGATACAGGTAAAGCTTGGTTCTGGTGGGGTAATAGTGGCCCTGCTCAGTTCAAGAAACTCTGGAAATTGATGTATGAAACATTCAAGGAAAAGGGTGTCAACAACTTGATTTGGGTTTGGACTTCTGATGGTTACTATCAGGATGATAAGGACAAGACCATAACCAATGATATGGCATGGTATCCTGGTGATGAGTATGTAGACATCATTGCTCGTGACTACTATTGCAAGAATCTCAATACTCCATATCATTCTTCCTTGAAGCAGGAGTATGATGAGCTTCGCAAGATTACTGGTGGTAAGAAGTTGATTACTCTTGCAGAGTGTGATGCTATACCGTCTGTTGAGAATATGTTTAATGATGGTGCTATGTGGAGTTGGGCTATGCCTTGGTATGGTCAGGATGCTGATGGTATCGATTACTTTAATAGTGTTTACAACACCTCGACCTTCATGAAGAAGTTCTTCAATAGTCCATATGTGATTACTCGTGACCAAGTTCCAAGTTTCAAGGAATAAAATGGAGCAACTGCAATAAGAAAAGGGAATCTCACTCTCGGGAGGTTCCCTTTTTTAGTTGAATATGCGTGCAACAACTATCAGTTGTGAAAGAATTATAACTTTGGTTTGTATTTTTGCGTTATTTTTGCCTTATCCTGCATTTTTTCAAGAAATTAGATGATTTTCTTGTTTATTTTCTTTATCTTTGCAGCATTAAAAACAAAATTATGAATGTACAATCATGTTGCAATATTCGGCCATTTATGGCAGTTCATCATGGTTCCATTTTGAAAGAAGAACTGGAAGCTCGCGGTGTAAGTCTTGAGTCTTTTTCAAACCGCGCAGGAATCTCTTTTGCCGTGTTGAAAGATGTATTAGACGAGCGAAAATGTGTAGATGCCGAGCTGGCTGCTCATTTGGAGAATGCTTTGGGCATATCTGCTGTCTTCTGGGTGTCATTGCAGAATGACTACGAAAAGGATGATGAGGTGTTAAAGCTGCGTAAGAACAGTAAAACTCATTCTCTGCTAAGTAAGTTGCCTTGGAATAAGGTGGCTTTATAGCAGTCGGATATATTTAGATTAGGGGTGGAAAGTCGAAACTTGCATTTCGGTTTTTCACCTTTTTTTGTGCTTTGAAAAAGAAAGTATAAGTAATCAGCAAAAAAGTACATGGATTTTACATGAATTAGTGCTATCTTTGCAACCGAATAACAAAATAAGATAACTAACATGTTTAACCTGGCATTTTTTATAGCCAAATTTAACTTAATAAACCAAACAATGAAAGATTTTAGGTTAATAATTATAGGTATTCTCTTCTGTGTGTTAGGCTCTTTGAGCATTAATGCACAGATTAGAGGTAACAACATTGTCGTGACAGTGACACCTGACCATCAGGATTGGAATTATAAAGTAGGCGAGAAAGCTAACTTTGTGGTAAATGTTCGCAAGTCAGGCACTTTGCTTGACAATGTAAAGGTGGATTATGAGGCGGGTCCTGTCATGTATCCGAATGCAAAGAAAAGTGTAACCTTGAAAGATGGAACGATGAAATGGACTGGCGAGATGAAGACTCCTGGTTTTTATCGTTTGAAGGTCATCGCACATGTGGGCAATAAAAACTACGAGGGACTTTGCACTGCTGCTTTTTCTCCAGAGAAGGTGCAGCCATACGCACAAGAGCCAAAGGACTTCGATGCCTTTTGGAAGAAAGCCTTGGATGAGGCTCGCCAAAATGACTTGAATCCTACTAAGGTGCTTCTTTCTGAGAGATGTACCAAGGATGTGAATGTCTATGAGATTAGTTATAACAATAATCGCTGGGGATCCAAGATGTATGGCATCTTGAGCATCCCTGTGAAACCAGGCAAATATCCAGCACTTCTCCGTGTTCCTGGAGCTGGTGTGCGTCCTTATTCTGGTGATAGCTACACAGCTGCTGGTAAGTGCATTGTTTTGGAAATTGGTGTCCACGGCGTGCCTGTGACCATGGAGCAAAAAATATATGATGACCTTGCCAATGGTGCTTTGCAAGGTTATTGGGCTACCAACTTGGACGACCCAAACCGCAATGCCTACAAGCGTATCGTAACGGGTGCCGTTCGTGGCGTCGATATGATTGCTTCCCTTGATGAGTGGGATGGCAAGACCCTTGGCGTGACTGGTGCATCACAAGGTGGATTCCTCTCCTTGGCGGTTGCCGCGCTCGACAAACGTGTCACCTTCTTGGGTGCTATCCATGATGCTATGTGCGACTATGAGGCTGAGATTCATGGAGTAGCTGGCGGTTGGCCACATTATTTCTATAAGGAAGACAAGAGTTTCGGTGCAGCAGGTAAGGAACAGAAACTCTCTGAGATAGAAAAGGCTCGTGTGGAAGGTGCTCGCTATTACGATGGCGTCAACTTCGCTCGCCGTATCACCGTCCCGGCTTGGTTTAGCTTCGGTTACAATGACGAGGTGGTTCCTCCAACTTCTGCTTATGGACTCTATAATACTATTCAGGCTCCAAAGTCGTTGAGCGTTTATCAGATGACGGGTCATTACTGGTATCAGGAGCAGTATGATGAGTGGCAAGACTTCTTGACCAAGCAGTTGATGAAATAGAATATTTACTAAACTTCAATATATACAATATGACAATCAAAAGAATGTTGATGGGGGCTTTCTGTTGCCTCGCTTTGCAAGGAGCGTATGCTCAGTGTTGTTCTCCAGCGAAACAGTTGATGAAGCGCTTGAGCGTTTTGCAAGAGAAGGGTATCATGCTCGGACACCAGGACGATCCTGTGTATGGCACTACTTGGAAATGGGACGAGGGAAAGAGTGACGTGCTCTTGACCGTAGGTGATTATCCTGCCATCATGGGTTTCGACTTGGGTAAGCTCGAACTGGATAGCAAGGAGAATCTTGACGGCGTGCCTTTCGATCGAATGCGCCAAGAGATCATCGCTCAGCATCAGCGTGGTGGCATCGTCACCTTGAGTTGGCATCCTTGGAATCCGGTGACTGGCGAGAATGCTTGGGATCCTAAGGGCGATGCGGTCAAGGCGGTGCTCGAAGGCGGTGCTCAACAACAGAAGTTTGAGTCTTGGCTCGGCAAGGTGGGTCAGTTCATCAATTCTTTGAAGACTGCCGATGGTAAGAAAGTACCAGTGATATTTCGACCATGGCATGAGATGAACGGCGGATGGTTCTGGTGGGGTGCCAATAGTTGCACTGCATACCAGTATAATATGCTGTATATCAAGACTTATGTGACTTTAATAAAGGCTGGCTGCAACAACATCGTTTGGGCGTGGTCACCTAATCTGAGTGACAAGAAAACAGTGGAAGCTTTCTTGGAGCGTTATCCAGGAGGTGACTTCGTTGACCTCATCGGCGTTGACATCTATGAGTTTGACAATGATGACGCCAACTATCAGAAGAACTTGCAGGAGACCTTGGATGTCATGAAGCTCGCTTCGGAGAAGGTGGGCAAGATGGCAGCCTTGACAGAGACTGGTTGTCGTGGCATCTCTCAGAAGAAAGATTGGTTTACCAAGGCTCTTTGGCCTGTGCTCCAGAACTATCAACTCAGTTATGTGCTCTTCTGGCGCAATGCTTGGGACAAGCCTGCAGAGGAAGCTTATCTGCCTGGCGTGAAGGATGGAACTATCGTCAAGGACTTCAAGAAGTTCTATAAGGAGCCAAGGGTGCTCTTCGCCAAGGACATCGAGGCAGTGAAGCCTTGCTGCAAGAAAGCGGAAGGAAAATCTTGCTGCAAGAAGGACTAATCCTTAAAACATCATAATAGTACGAATCATAATAAAATAATTAGTATATGACAACGTTTCAAGACAAAGTAAAGGCATTGCGTGCTCATCATGAGGAGTTGTTGAGCCGCAAGAACGAACCTGTAGAGTGGGGCAACGGCATCTACGAGAAGTACAAGAACCCTATTTTGACGGCAGAGCATACTCCATTGGAGTGGAGTTACGACTTCGATGAGAAGAGTAATCCATACTTGATGCAGCGCATCATGATGAATGCTACGCTCAACTCTGGTGCCATCAAGTGGAATGGCAAGTATCTGCTCGTGGTACGTGTGGAGGGAGCCGACCGCAAGAGTTTCTTCGCTGTGGCTGAGAGTCCTAACGGTATCGACAACTTCCGTTTCTGGGATGAGCCTATCACTATGCCTGAGGATATCGTGCCTGCTACCAATATCTATGATATGCGCTTGACTGCCCACGAGGATGGTTACATCTACGGCGTATTCTGTGCTGAGCGTCACGATGATAGTCAGCCTGGCGACCTCAGCGCTGCCACTGCTACAGCAGCTATCGCTCGTACCAAGGACTTGGTCAACTGGGAGCGTCTTCCTGACTTGAAGACCAAGAGCCAGCAGCGCAACGTGGTATTGCATCCAGAGTTTGTGGATGGCAAGTATGCCTTCTACACTCGCCCACAGGATGGTTTTATTGATACAGGCTCAGGCGGCGGTATCGGTTGGGCACTCGTTGACGACATCACCCACGCTGAGATTACAGAGGAGAAGATTATCAACGCCCGTCATTATCATACCATCCAGGAGGTAAAGAACGGTGAGGGACCTCATCCTATCAAGACCGACAAGGGATGGTTGCACTTGGCGCATGGTGTACGTGGTTGCGCCAGCGGTCTCCGCTACGTGCTCTATATGTACATGACTTCCCTTGAAGATCCTACCAAGGTGATCGCTGAGCCAGGTGGTTACTTGCTTGTACCTGAGGGTGGCGAGTATATCGGCGATGTAATGAACGTAGTTTTCGCCAATGGTTGGATAGCTGACGAGGATGGCAAGGTGTTCATCTACTATGCTTCCTCTGATACTCGTATGCATGTGGCTACATCCACCATCGACAAGTTGGTGGACTACTGCATGAATACTCCAGCAGATGGTTATCGCACTGCCTTGAGCGTGGAGACCATCAAGGCATTGGTAGCCAAAAACAAGAAGACTTTGGGCAAGTAATGTTTTCGTGTATAAGAGTAAAAGATGATTAGTTATATACCTCCATGCGGGAGGAAAGGTTAGTCGTCTTTAGGAAAAAGATATTCGGGATACCTTCTTTCTCGCTTCTTCGGGAGTGAGGAAGAAGGTTCTTTTGCGTATGCCCATCGGTGGCATGGATAGAAATGATAAAATAATAAATGATAAATAATAAATAGTAGATAAATGGCAAGTTTAAAAGAAAAAATAGCGTATGCTATGGGTGATGCCGCTGCGGGTGGCATTGTATGGAAGGTGATGTCTATCGCTTTTCCACTGTTTTTTACCAATGTGTTCGGTCTCTCTTTTGCCGACGCTGCGGTTCTGATGTTGATAGCACGTATGTTTGATGTGGTTACCGACCCATTGATGGGTAGCTTGGCAGACCGTACCCAGTCACGTTTCGGTACGTATCGTCCATGGCTTATCTTTGGCGCTATTCCTTTTGGATTGATTTTCGCCTTGTTGCTTTATACGCCAGACTTAGGACCTGTGGGCAAGCGCATCTACGCTTATACCTTGTATCTCCTGATGATGGCTGTCTATACGATGGTGAATGTGCCATACGGTTCGCTCCTGGGTGTGATGACCGAGGATGATGACGAGAAGAACCAATTCTCATCTTTCCGTATGGTAGGTGCTTATGCCATGGGTTTCATCACCTTGCTTTCTTTCCCTTATCTCCAGAAGTTTGTAGGGGGCACGGATGCGCATCAGTATGCTGTGATAGGTGCCGTGCTCGGTATCATCGCTGCTGTGATGACCTTGGCTTGTGGACTCTTGACCAGGGAGCGTCTGCAACCTAAGCGTGCGGAGAAGTTCTCCTTCCACCAGTTTGTCGATCTCGTTCACAACAAGGCTTGGCTCTATATGACTGCTATCGCCGTATGCACCAACTTCTTCAATGGTTTCCGCTATGCCGTAGCTGGTTATATGTTTGAGTACTGCTTGCATGGCAACGTCACTGTCGAGGGTTTGATTATCAACTATACCGTGTTTATGGCTTTCGGTGAGGTTACTTGTATGATTTTTGGTGGTGTTTCTCCTTGGTTTACTCGCAAGGTGGGCAGCAAGCGCATGGCTTTCTTCTGGGCTTCAGCACTTTGCTTTGTCCTCTCCGTCCTCTTCTTCTTCATCCCGATGAGTCCTGACTATATCTGGGTGATGATAGGTTTGGTGATCCTTACTTCCATTGGCATCGGCATCTACTCTCCTTTGATGTGGTCTATGTATGCCGATGTGGCCGACTACCATACTGAGGAGTTTGGAACTTCAGCTACTGGTTTGATCTTCTCTTCTGGTACGATGTCACAGAAGTTTGGTACCGCCATCTCCGGTTCTCTCATCGCCCTCTTGTTGGGTTGGGCGGGAGCTAATATGATTACGGATGCGATGGGCAACACGATGATCGACCCAGCCTCTGTCACCGACTCTGTGCTGACGATGGTATGGTCATTGTTCTCCTTGTTCCCAGCCGTCATCGCCTTGTTGCTGATGGCGCTCACCTGGTTGTTCCCTATCAAGAAATAACTTTCAACTAAATACCGCTATGGATAATTTGAAACAAGCAATGAGGGATGTGCTAGAGAAGAACATCCTCAATTATTGGATAGACCATGTGACCGACCATGAGAATGGTGGTTACTATGGTCGTGTGGATGGCAGAGAGCAGGTACACCCTGAGGCAGAGAAGGGAGCCATCATGAATGCCCGCATCTTGTGGGCTTTCTCGGCTGCCTATCGTGTCATCGGTAAGCCTGAGTACCTGGAGGCTGCCACAAGAGCTAAGAACTACGTGCGTGATCACTTCCTCGACAAGGAGCAGGGTGGCGTCTTCTGGAGTGTGGATTACAAGGGCAATCCTTTGGACACCAAGAAGCAGACCTACGCCATTGGATTCACCATCTATGGTATGTCGGAGTATGCTCGTGCCACCGGTGACAAGGAGGCACTCGACATCGCCATCTCTCTGTATCATGACATCGAAAACCATGCTTTCGACAGTAAGAACAATGGATATATTGAGGCGTTGACACGTGACTGGCAACCTATCGCCGACATGCGACTGAGCGACAAGGACGAGAATGGCAGCCGTACGATGAATACGCACTTGCATATCATCGAGCCTTACACCAATCTCTATCGTGTGTGGAAGACTCCGGAACTGGAGAAGAGTATTCGCAACTTGCTCGACATCTTCACAGATAAACTCTTGAACAAGCAGACTTACCATCTCGACCTCTTCTTCAATGACGAGTGGGAGGGCAAGCGCAATATCGAGAGTTTCGGTCACGACATCGAGGCTTCCTGGTTGCTTCACGAGACAGCTTTGGTCTTGGGCGACAAACAAGTGCTTCAGAAGATAGAGAAGATTATCCGCCGTATCGCTGATGCTGCTGACGAAGGTTTGCGTCCAGACGGCAGTATGGTATATGAGCATTGGAAGGATGATGACAAGTACGACTTGCAACGCCAGTGGTGGGTGCAGTGTGAGAATATCATCGGACATATCGACCTCTACCAGTATTTCCGTACGGAGGAGTCTCTGGAGGTTGCCATCCAGTGCTGGAACTATGTGGCTAAGCATCTCTTGGATGCCAAGAATGGAGAGTGGCACTGGGCAGTGCTCGAAGATGGTAGCCTAAATCTTGATGATGACAAGGCTGGCTTCTGGAAGTGTCCTTACCACAACAGCCGTATGTGCTTGGAACTCATAGAAAGAGAGTACTGATAAAAAAATAAATCGGGACTTTTTTGCAATATCCTCCTTAGGTCTTTGCAAAAAAGTCCCGATATTTTTATAAAAACGTCCCGAGGTTTTTGGAAAAATGTCCCGAGGTTTTTATTTCTCCCTAGTCGAATGGCAAAGCCATTCTTACGGTGTCGTCTTCCCACGTGCCGTTTTTCTTGGCTAGGGCGATGGCTTTATATTTCTCTTGGTGTGCCTCGGCTTTGGCGGCGGCTTTCTCGGCGGCAGCCTTGGCCTCAGGGTTTTCTGCTATCATCTCAGGGGTGAGTCGCCATGTGCCTGCGATACGAACCAAGTCCTTGATGACCTCGCCGCCACAAATCAGTCCGGCGGCAGCTGGTACGAAGGCGTTGCTGGCAGGAATGTCACGGCGGTCGGTGCACTTGCGCATATCCTTGTTAGGGCAGATGCAGTGGAAACTACAACTGATATTAGGGTCGTCGATAGGGCGCAAAGGCTCCTCTTCGCTATATACCACCTTGAGCTTATGGATGTTCATCTTGCGCAATTTCTTGCGGATGACCTTGGCGAGTGGATCCATCTTCGTCTTGTTGATGTCGGTGACTTGAAAGGCGGTGGCATCCATCTTGTTGGCTGCTCCCATACAACTGATGATAGGCACTTTCAGGTCGTGGCATCGCTTGATGAGGTCGAGTTTTGCCTTGACGGTGTCAATGCAATCCACTACATAGTCGAATTGAGAAATGTCGATGGCATCGGCAGTCTCTGGGAGGTAAAACATTTGGTATTTATGAACGATACAGCGGCGATTGATGTCATGTACACGCTCCTCGCATACATCTACTTTATGCTTTCCTACGGTGCTGAGGGTAGCGATAACCTGGCGGTTGACATTGGTAAGACATACACGGTCGTCATCGATGATGTCCAGCTCGCCGACACCACTACGTGCCAACGCCTCGACCACATAACCTCCCACGCCACCTACGCCGAATACGGCGACACGGCTTCCCATGAGCGTATCAATGGCAGCTTTACCCATCAATAATTGGGTACGCGAAAACTGATTTTGCATTGTCTTTTGATTCTCTGTTTTTGTTGAATGTTCTATTTGACTGCAAAGTTACACCAAAATGGACAATAATCAAAAAGTTTTTTGAGTTTTTTGAGGATGAATCTATGGGATAATTGGGCAAAAATACACTTCAAGCTGTTAAATAGACTTAATTGGGGGGGTAAATTGCAAGAAAATTTGCAAGGAATGAATATTTATGCTACTTTTGCAAGTGCAATAACTAATCATCATAGATTAATCTGTCATTTGAATGGAAAAAGAATTTGTAGATTATTGGAATACGCACCAAAAGCATTTGATATTGAATGCTCCTGAGGGATTACGAAAAGAGTATTTTGACTCCAACCGACTGGATACGCCTATCGATTGGATTTGTTTTCTCATTCCTATCGCCGTGGGTATTCTTCTCCAAACTTTTATGGGGATAGCCAGCACGATCGTCTCGATGGGAATCACGATTGTGGTCGTGGTTTTGCTTTATGCTCTGATGCAGATGGTGAAACCATACTTGTCGCAGAAAAAATCTGAGGCAGAAGCAGTTGAGAGAATCAAGATGTATTATTATGAGCGTTACAAAAAGTCGCACAGTTTGGAAAAACTGGAGCCATGGCGTGACTAGTCAACCATGGTCCAATTAGACGTTGTTTGGGCTAGACTATCATAAAGTCGCCCATGATGTCGTCTGAGATGTATATACCTTTCTGGCTCAGCTTCAAATGTAGGGATGAAGGTGAGCCTTTTTTGTCTTCTAATACCATGAGTCCTCTTTCTATCTTGGGTTTTGCCTCATTGAGCAGTCTTGTTGCCAATTCCTCGCCAAACTCATTTCTCATTTTTTGCATATTTATTCCATCGCTTGTTCTCAGGGCTGTCGTGATCATGTCGTTGTAGCGAGTGTAGAGGTCGAGAGTCTCTTTCTCTGATGGGAGATTGCCCGATTGGATCTCGTGGATGTATGTTTGGAGGTTGTCGATGTTCCAGCTCCTGGTGATGTCCCATGTTCCATCTTCTTTCTGAAGTCGTCGGTAGGAGTGGGCTGCTGCGCCTAGACCGATGTAAGGAATTTCGTACCAGTAACTGCTGTTGTGACGTGAGCGATAGCCGGGGCGGGCGAAGTTGCTAATCTCGTAATGCTCGAATCCTGCTTGGGTGAGCTTCTCTACGAGTCGCTCATACATCTTTAGGCTCACTTCCTCATCGATTTCGCTGATATTTCCTTCCTCTAGCATCCTATAGAGTGGCGTGCCTTCTTCATACATCAGACTGTATGCCGAGATATGCTCCACGCCTAGCGACAAGGCGGTGTCGATGTCTTTCTCCCAGTTTTCGAGGGTCTCGGAAGGGAAGCCAAACATCAGGTCGATGCTGACGTTGTGGATGCCGATGGCACGTAGGCGCTCGATGGCTAGAGGTACTTGCTGGGAGCGATGACGCCTATGCAGAAAGGCAAGTCTTTCGTCGGAGAATGTCTGTGCGCCCATGCTGACCCGGTTGATGGGCAGCTCTCGGATGGTATCGCAGAACGCTGGCGTGACATCGTCTGGGTTGCATTCCATGGTCACCTCCATGTCATCCATCAGGGTGTAGTTCTCCTGGATATGCTTGAAGATTTGGCGCAAGTGCCCGCCATGGAGCATGCTCGGTGTGCCACCACCTAGGTAGATGGTGCTCAGCGCTACTTTCTCGTCAGCGTATTCTTGTTGGCGTCGGATAGCCATCTCTTGGCAGAGAGCATCCACGTAGGTGTCCCTCATCTTGAGGGATGTGGTGCTGTAGAAGCCGCAGTAGATGCAACGGCTCTCGCAGAAGGGGATGTGTATGTATAGTCCTGTCATTTTCTCTTTGCTTGTAACTCCAAATATCAAACTCGGCTCTTCCCCTATATATAATAAGGTGTAAGGGTGAAAAGAGTCTTTAATAAGGTGCAAAATTACTAATATGTTTTAAAAGAAGTGCATTTTTTGGCGTGAAATTTTGCTTATCTCAGAAAAAATGCCTAACTTAGAGGCTGAAATAGAAAAAGGGGACGTTGTCCCTCCTTTCCTTATTGACTTATTGACATAAATGTATAACCCTTAAAATCTATAAGCGTCATGAGAGTTTATAAGACTAACGAGATTAAAAACATTGCGCTGCTGGGCAGTGCGGGTAGCGGCAAGACTACACTTGCCGAAAGTATGTTGTTTGAAGCAGGCGTCATCAAACGTAGAGGCTCTGTAGAAGCGAAGAATACGGTGAGCGACTACTTCCCTGTTGAGTTGGAATACGGCTACTCGGTATTCCCTACTGTTTTTCATGTAGAGTGGAACAACAAGAAGCTTAATATCATTGATTGTCCAGGTAGTGATGACTTCGTGGGTGGTGCTATCACGTCTATGAACGTGACCGATCAGGCTGTCATCCTCATCAACGGACAGTATGGTCCTGAGGTAGGTACACAGAACAACTTCCGTTACACCGAGAAGTTGGGCAAGCCTGTCATCTTCTTGGTCAACCAGTTGGATTCCGACAAATGTGACTTCGACAATATCATTGCCAGCATGAAGGAGATTTATGGTCCTAAGTGCGTACAGATTCAATATCCTTTAGAGACAGGTCCTGGTTTCAATTCTCTCATTGACGTACTTCTGATGAAGAAATATTCTTGGAAGCCAGAGGGCGGTGCTCCTATCATCGAGGAAATTCCTGAGGAGGAGATGGACAAGGCGATGGAATTGCACAAGACTCTTGTCGAGGCTGCTGCTGAGAACGACGAGGGATTGATGGAGAAGTTCTTCGAGAGCGAGAGCTTGACAGAGGATGAAATGCGTGAGGGTATCCGCAAGGGATTGGTAACTCGTAGCATCTTCCCTGTATTCTGTGTTTGCGCAGGTAAGTCGATGGGCGTTCGCCGCTTGATGGAGTTCTTGGGCAATGTGGTTCCTTTCGTTGACGATATGCCTAAGTTGCACAATACTCGTGGTGAGGAAATTGCTCCTGACAGCAATGGCCCTGAGAGCGTTTACTTCTTCAAGACGGGTATGGAACCTCACATCGGCGAGGTAAGTTACTTCAAGGTGATGAGCGGTCGCGTTAAGCCGGGTGACGACTTGACCAATGCCGACCGTGGTAGCAAGGAGCGCATCGGACAGATTTATGCTTGCGCTGGTGCCAACCGTGTGGCTGTCGAGCAGTTGAATGCTGGTGACATCGGTTGTACCGTGAAGTTGAAAGACGTGAAGACGGGCAATACCTTGAATGGCAAGGATGCTGAGTGGCGTTTCGACTTCATCAAATATCCTAACCCTAAGTACTCTCGTGCTATCAAGGCTGTCAATGCACAGGATACAGAGAAGTTGATGGCTGCTCTCTTGAAGATGCGCCAGGAAGACCCTACATGGATCGTGGAGCAGAGCAAGGAGTTGCGACAGGTGATTGTACGTGGTCAGGGTGAGTTCCATCTTCGTACCTTGAAGTGGCGTTTGGAGAACAACGAGAAACTCAATGTCGTATTCGAGGAGCCTCGCATCCCATATCGTGAGACTATTACCAAGAAGGCTCGTGCAGAGTATCGTCATAAGAAACAGAGTGGTGGCGCAGGTCAGTTTGGTGAGGTACATCTCATCGTTGAGCCATACGCAGAGGGTATGCCTGATCCAACTTCATTCACTTTCAATGGTCAGGAGTTCAAGATGAACATCAAGAGCCGTGAGGAAGTTGACTTGGAGTGGGGTGGTAAGTTGGTATTCCTCAACTCTGTGGTGGGTGGTGCCATCGACGCTCGATTCATGCCTGCTATCTTGAAGGGTATCATGGATTGTATGGAGCATGGTCCTTTGACAGGTAGTTATGCTCGTGACGTGCGTGTCATCGTTTATGATGGTAAGATGCACCCAGTAGATAGCAATGAACTTTCATTCATGTTGGCTGCCCGCCATGCCTTCAGCGATGCATTCAAGCAGGCTGGTCCTAAGATTTTGGAGCCTATCTATGACTTGGAGGTTTATGTACCTGCCGACTTCATGGGAGATGTGATGAGCGACTTGCAGGGTCGTCGTGCTCTCATTATGGGTATGGACAGCGAGGCTGGCTACCAGAAGCTGAGTGCCAAGATTCCTCTGAAGGAACTTTCCAATTACTCTATCTCTTTGAGTTCCTTGACGGGTGGTCGTGCTTCCTTCACAACCAAGTTTGCTAGCTACGAGCTTGTACCTAATGATATTCAGGGCAAGTTGATTGCTGACCACGAGGCTGAGTTGGCAAAGGAGGCTGAGTAAAAAAATGATTTCTGGAAGAGAGAAATTCTATCTCTTGCAGTGATATATATAATATAATGTGGAGAGCGAGATGTGTCGGCTGGCATATCCCGCTCTTCTCTTTTTTCTACCACAAAGGTGATGTTTAGTTTTAAATATACAATCATCTGCCTTTTTCTTTCTTAATATTCTTTAATTGTGTTGAATTTGTTAACGGAAAAGTGTTAACCGATTAAGATTTTTCCTATCTTTGCCCCCATGAAGAAAAGAACTATTTGGACAATCGCTATAATCATGGGGTTCTCGTTCCTCGCCTTACTGTTCCTACAGTTGGGATATATCCAGGAAATGGTGGATATGAAGAAGGAACAATTTGACGAGTCGGTCAATAGAGCCTTGTATCAAGCTTCAAGAAACTTGGAGCTAAACGAGACGTTGCGCTATTTGGAGAAAGATGTCAACGAGACGGAGCGCAGGGCTAACCGCAAGGACTCTGTGGGCACGAGAAGTGGACAGCCAGATGGTACGGTTCAGCATTCTCATCAGTACTCGGTCACCGGCAAGGACGGCACGGTCTATTCCTCCTTCGAGTTGAAGACCATCGCATCCAACCCTGCCAATACACCAAAGGCGATGATTCTGCGTAGCGACAAGAATTCCATCAATGAGACACAGAAGTCTCTACAGGAAATCGTGAAGAATAGATATGTTTATCAGAAGGCATTGCTCGACGAGGTGGTCTATTCCATCCTCTATTCGGCATCCGACAAACCTCTGAAGGAGCGCATCAACTTCAAGCAACTTGACCAAGACCTCAAGGCGGAGATGATGAACAATGGCATCGACATCCCTTATCACTTCACGGTGACAACGCAGGATGGCAGAGAGGTCTATCGTTGCCCAGACTATACCGACGAGGGCGAGGAATATAGTTATTCGCAAGTGTTGTTCCGCAACGACCCACAGTCGAAGATGGGTGTCGTGAAGATTCACTTCCCTAATATGGACAGCTACATCTTCTCCAGCGTGAGGTTTATGATTCCGAGCATCATCTTCACCATCGTGTTGTTGATTACCTTCATCTTCACCATCGTCGTGATATTCCGACAGAAGAAATATACGGAGATCAAGAATGACTTCATCAATAATATGACGCATGAGTTGAAAACACCTATCGCCAGCATCTCGTTGGCAGCCCAGATGCTCAACGACCCATCGGTTTCCAAGAGTGAGCAGATGCAGAAACACTTGGGCACGGTTATCAATGATGAGTCGAAACGCTTGAGATTCTTGGTCGAGAAGGTGCTCCAGATGAGTATGTTTGACAAGAAGAAGGCGGTGTTCAAGAAGAAGGAACTCGACTTGAATGAAATGGTGGAGAATATCGCCAACTCGTTCACCCTTCGTGTAGAGCATACGGGCGGCAAGGTCTATACCGACATTGAGGCTATCGACTCCTCTATCTATGTCGATGAGGTGCATTTCCAGAATGTCATCTTCAACTTGATGGACAATGCCGTGAAGTATCGCAAGCCTGATGAGGCGCTCAACATCACGATGAAGACCTGGAATGATGACCAGTATCTCTACCTGTCCATCACGGATACGGGTATCGGTATGAAGAAAGAGAACTTGAAGAAAATCTTCGATAAGTTCTATCGCGTACACACTGGCAATGTGCATGATGTGAAGGGCTTCGGACTCGGATTGGCATATGTCAAGAAGATCGTTGATCTGCACGATGGCGACATCAAGGTGGAAAGCGAGTTTGGCAAGGGTACAACCTTCACCATCAAGTTGCCAGTGATACATGACTAGGTAAACGAACAATTATAAATGAAAAATAATAAATAGAATATTAACAATAAAAATATACGACTATGGAAGAGAAAATAAAGATGCTTCTTTGTGAAGACGATGAGAACTTGGGTATGTTGCTCCGTGAATATTTGGAGGCTAAGGGCTATACTACCACTCTTTGCCCTGATGGAGAAGCGGGTTTCAGAGAGTTCTCTAAAAATAAGTTTGATATAGCAGTACTTGACGTGATGATGCCTAAGAAGGATGGTTTCACCTTGGCACAGGAGATTCGTCAGTCTAATGCCGACCTTCCTATCATCTTCTTGACCGCCAAGACCTTGAAGGAGGATATCCTCGAAGGTTTCAAGTTGGGTGCCGACGACTACATCACCAAGCCATTCTCTATGGAGGAGTTGGTGTTCCGTGTAGAGGCTATCCTTCGCCGCGTACGTGGCAAGAAGAACAAGGAGTCAACCTTGTATCACATCGGTCGCTTCACCTTCGATACTCAGAAGCAGTTGCTTACCATTGATGACAAGCAGACTAAGTTGACAACCAAGGAGAACGAACTCTTGTCATTGCTCTGCTCTCATGCCAACGACATTCTTCAGCGTGACTTCGCCTTGAAGACCATCTGGATAGATGACAACTATTTCAACGCTCGCTCAATGGATGTGTATATCACCAAGTTGCGTAAGCACTTGAAAGAGGATCCTCAGATTGAGATTATCAATATCCATGGCAAGGGCTATAAGTTGATTGCTCCTGAGCAGGACTAAGAGAAAGATAGGGTATCAGAAGTACCTGGGAAAATAAAACCAATTGATCCGTGTAATCCGTGTCTTTAAAATGATAGGGCACAGGTTGCACGGATTGCTGGTTTTATGAGGATGTTAATGCTTGTCTTCCTTTTTGATGGAATAGACGAAGCCAGCACATCCTGCGATGATGAGGAAGAGACCTGCCAGGAGAGGAAGATTGCTCTCGAAATTGAAGATGAAGCAGGAGGCTAGGATGACCACTCCGAGCACAATCATAGTGATTCCCGAAGCGGCAACAGTTTGGAGGACATTTTTCGTCGCTCCGTACATTTTAGGGTAATTAAACTTGCTCATTTCTCTGTAAAATCTTTAAAATACAATAAAAGTATCTGATATTTAGTGCAAAAGTACAAAAAATATTTGGTTGATTGAAGAAAAAGTCGTAATTTTGCACCGCAATTCGAGAAAAGGGTGCTTTTGGTATCCGAAATCACTCGAAGAGCAACGAGAATTTATTAATAACATTATTTAATTTTAAGTAGTATGAATCAATACGAAACCGTTTTCATTTTGACTCCCGTTTTGTCTGAT
>ERZ1034687.68-NODE-68-length-61176-cov-14.599565_pt1 | contig 61176 bp, 56 predicted proteins | sample MGYA00520704_ERZ1034687 | MGnify/ENA primary metagenome ERZ1034687 (study PRJEB33766, sample SAMN09781762) | gut metagenome | biome: gut microbiome | host: Homo sapiens | place: Madagascar | study: EMG produced TPA metagenomics assembly of the PRJNA485056 data set... | reverse complement strand
GCACATATTGCCTTCGGCACTTCCCCCGAAGGGGAAGCAAGACGTTACGTAGCTACGATTTCCTTAACTTAATAGCCTTCCCCTCTAGGGGAAGGTGCCCGAAAGGGGCGGATAGGGTGACTATGGTATGAAAGACAGCTGGGATAAGGTTTCCCGGTCACTCCTATGAGAGCTGCAAGTCCCCCGCGGCAGACGGAACGCGAAAATGAGATGATCGTTATTTCACATCGCCTTTTGCGTGTCAGAAAGCGGTTTTCCTTATGCGTGACGGCTCCGCTGATTTGCGCCTTTATGTTATAATCGAAGGTGGAAAAGTAACGAAAGGAAGGGACGAAATGGAGATCGCTCGTAAGTTTTACATCATGACGGCCAGCATAGGGACGGGACACAGCCAGGCGGCGCGTGCTATCGCGGAAGCGATCCAGCGCACGCATCCATCGGACTCGGTGCAGGTCCTTGACTTCGTATCGAGCAATCTTTTCTCCATCGATCACATCATCAAGGATGGCTATCTCAAAATGATCGACGTCTTTCCGGAGATGTATGACCATCTCTACAGTGATTCGCAGATGAGCCGCTTCGGGCAGTTCTCGCAGAAGATGCTGTCTCTTTCCTTCAAACGCAGAATGAAGAATCTCATCATGGCCACGAAGCCGGATGCGATGATCTTCACGCATCCTTTCCCGGCAGGGGCAGCAGACCTTTTGAAGGCGGAGGGCTTGATCTCGATCCCGCTGCTCGGCGTGATCACGGATTTCGATATTCACCAGCTTTGGATCGACCGCTATCTTGACGGGTATTGTGTCGCGACGCCGGATCTGAAGGACCTGCTGGAGACGTATGATATCGATGGCAGCCGCATTCATGTGACAGGTATCCCGGTGCGCCGTGCTTTTTACGAGAAAGCGAAGGAGAGAGAGGCCTTTGAAAAGGGGACGGTACTCGTCATGGGCGGTGGTCTCGGGCTCGGTAATGTCGTGGATAATATCGCCCGTCTCGATGAAGTGGAAGAGATCTCGAAATTCATCGTCGTGACTGGGAAGAATATCAGTCTCTACGAAAAAGTGGCTGCTCTTGCCGAGAAGCTAAAGCATCCCGTGGAGCTTCACAGCTATACAAATAAAGTGGCGGAGATGATGGCAAGGAGCGAGATCCTTGTGACAAAGCCGGGCGCACTTACGTGTACAGAGGCGATGGTGATGCATCTGCCCATGGTGCTGGTCAATACGCTGCCCGGACAGGAGCGTGCGAATGCCATGCATATGAAGAACCTTGGCTGCGCGGAATGGGTGAAGCGGGGAGAACTTGCAGACTCGGTGCGCGCTATCCTTCGTGACCCGCTCGTTCGGAAGAAAATGGCAGATGCCTGCAGCGTCGCTCCGAGCGGCAGTGCGGATCAGGTGGCGAAGGTATTATACGATTTGGCAGGAAAGCAGTGACGGATGACCGGTAGCATTGACTGCTTTTCGCTGCTTCACTGCTCTCAATTCTGAAAGATGTGATACACATGGACTCTTTATTCGACATGTCCCCGGAGGCGGGGAAGCGGTATGCCCCCTTGGCGGATCGCATGCGCCCCAGGCGGCTTGAAGACATCGTCGGACAGGATGCTGCCGTTGGACGGCAGTCTTTCCTTTATCGCATGATAGAGCGGGATACGATCCCATCCCTCCTTCTTTTTGGCCCGCCGGGATGTGGGAAGACGACGATCGCATCGGTCATTGCGGAAATGACAAAGAGCTGCTTCATCAAGGTGAATGCGACCTCGAGCGGGATCAAAGAGATCCGGGATGTTGTTTCCAAAGCGAAAGAAGAACTCTCGTACTACCAGCGGCGGACGATCGTTTTTATCGATGAAATCCACCGTTTCAATAAGGGACAGCAGGATGTGCTTCTGCCCTATGTGGAGGATGGGACATTCATCCTCATCGGTGCGACGACGGAGAATCCCTATTTTGAGATCAACGGGCCGCTGCTCTCCCGTCTGCGGCTGATCCATCTGAAGCGGCTCACTGATGAAGCGATCGTCTCGGTGCTTCATCGCGCGCTCGATGATGAAAAGTATGGGCTGGCGATTCATCGCTATACGGCAAAACCGGAGGCACTCTCTCTCATTGCTGCCTATGCCTCAGGAGATACGCGCGTCGCGCTGAATCTCTTGGAGCAGTCGACATCCATGCTGATGGATGGAGGCTCTCTGACAGAAAAGGAGATCGGCGAGGTGGCAGGTGTTCAGATCTCCAGCTATGATAAGCAGGGGGACTACCATTACAATATCGTTTCCGCTTTCATCAAGAGCATGCGAGGAAGCGATCCTGATGCAGCGCTGCACTATCTGGCGCGTATGATCGACGGAGGAGAGAAGACGTCCTTCATTTCAAGGCGCATCATGATCTGCGCAGCGGAAGATGTGGGTCTGGCAGATCCGCGAGCGCTGCAGGTGGCGGTATCAGCGGCGCAGGCGGCAGAAATGGTCGGTTTTCCTGAGTCGCAGATCATCCTTGCGGAAGCCGTGCTCTATATTTGTCTGGCGCCGAAGAGCAACAGTGCCTGCTCCGGCATTTTTGCCGCCGAAGGGGAGGAAAAGACAAGGAAGGACTGGTCCATCCCCGCGCACCTCATGGACTCGCACTACAGCGGAGCGAAGAAGATGGGGCTTGGCATCGGATATAAATATCCTCACGATTTCGGCGGATGGGTAGAGCAGCAGTATCTTCCCGATGAGCTCGTAGGACACCAGTACTACAAGCCCCGCCCGCTCGGGCAGGAAGGCGACATGGTGCGCGCCTGGTGGGCGAGAAGAAAGGGAAGTAAGTGACTGATAGCTGAGGATTAGGAGCCTCGAGTGACTAATAGATCCTTCGACTCAGTTCTCCTGTTTCAGATAAGCTAACATACGACGTTTTTCTCCGCTCAGGATGACGAAATGCGCCGCACCACCCCGCTGAACCCATAGAACCCGCCCCTCTCTTTCACATGCAAGCAAAGGGCAGCACGCCCCACGACCTAATAAAGGAGATATAACCATTTATCCATGAAAAAGAAGACAGCAAGCCGGAGACGGACGACGAGAGTGCAGAAGAGTGAGGAGAAGAGCTATGAGATCACAGGTGTGATCCTCTTCCTATTCGGTCTTTTCATTCTCTTTAGTCTTTTTAGCGACAGTACCGGATTTTTCGGAGATATTACGAATAAAGGCAGCCATTTCCTCTTCGGATTCGGCGCGCCTTTCTGCGCCCTTTTGATGATGTTTTTCGGTGGGCGCTATGCCGTGACATCGAAAGGAATTTCCTGGGACAGGCGCGTTGCGCTGGTCATCCTGCTGGTGCTGCTCCTCTTCATGGCGGTGCATCATTTTCTGGTCCCTTTTGGAAGAGAAATGGATATCCAGTCGATCCTCACTTATGGCGGGATCGTAGGGGCGGGATTCTGCGTCTTTTTCCATGACGCGATGGGATACTGGGGGACGACGCTGGTGCTCCTCGGGGCCATCGTGATCGATGTGCTTCTGCTGACGCACTGGTCGCTTTCGCGTGGCGCGCAGAAGGTGGGTTCGAAGGCGCAGGTACTCGGAAAGAAAACAGGCGAGAAGATCGAGGCCGCAGCCACACGGCTCAGGGAAAAGAAAGCGGCGCTGGATGCTGCGAGAAGTGCTGCTCGGCTGGAAGTACTTGATGATAAGCCAACGGAGTTCATTTACAAGAAAAATGAAGAAAATGCGGCAGAATCGCCGGATGAGGAACTGCCGGCAGAAGATATGGCGGTCCCTGCGCAGATGCCGGATGCGGAAGAGCCACCGATTTCATTAGAAGAGCCTATAGAAGAACCTGCCCCAGAAGCTGATAAAGAAGCAGAAGCACAGGAAGAGCCGTGGACGCCAGAGGAGCCGGTCAAGGATATGGAAGAGCCGCCGATACCTCCGCTGCCGGAAGCGGAGGATGAAGTGGCAGAAGAACTGCTGGAAGAACCAGCTGAAGAGCTGGCCGGGGAAGAGAAGCCGGAGGAGGACATTCATCCGATACCGCCAGCGCCCGTCTCAGCAGACCCGGCTCATCCCGCACCAGCTGCGGAAACGGGGCCGGTGTATCAGTTTCCTCCGCTCTCGCTTCTTCATGCGGGAACGGGTGCGGGACAGGGAGAGGCCGATGCAGGACAGAAGGCGGCACTCATCGAGTCGACGCTTGCCAGCTTCGGAGTCCGGGCGAAGGTGGTCCACTACAGCGTGGGGCCGACGGTGACGCGCTTCGAGCTCAAGCCGGAAATGGGTGTCCGTGTGAGCAAGATCGAAGGACTTTCGAATGAGCTCGCCATGGCGCTTGAGGCGACACATATCCGCATCGAAGCCCCGATCCCCGGAAAATCTGCGGTCGGCATCGAGATCCCGAATACGAAGGCGGCCTCTGTGCCGCTTCATGATGTGCTTGCCAGCGATGCCTTTCAGCATGGCAAGGGCCACATCCTTGTGGCCTTGGGGAAGGACATCACCGGGAAGACGGTCGTGACCGATCTGGCGAAAGCACCGCATCTTCTGATCGCAGGCTCGACCGGCAGCGGCAAGAGCGTGTGCATCAATTCCATCATCACGAGCATCATTTATCATAGCCGCCCGGATGAGGTGAAGCTCATGCTTATCGATCCAAAGGTGGTCGAGCTGTCTGTCTATAATGGCATCCCGCATCTGCGTACGGAAGTCGTGACGGATATGAAGAAGGCGCAGGGTACATTGAATTGGGCTGTCCGTGAAATGGAGGCCCGTTACCAGCTCTTTGCCGGGGCGAAGGTGCGAAATATCGAAGGGTATAATAAGCTGTATCCTGACAAAAAGATGCCCTATATTTTACTGATCGTCGATGAATTTGCCGACCTCATGAACGTCGCGGCCAAAGAAGTCGAAGTCCTGATCCAGCGTCTGACGCAGAAGGCGCGTGCCGCAGGCATCCATCTGATCCTTGCGACGCAGAGACCGTCAGCCGATGTCATCACCGGCGTGATCAAATCAAACATTCCGAGCCGTATCGCATTCATGGTCGAGTCGGGTCTCAATTCCCGCATTATTCTGGATGAGGGCGGTGCAGAATCGCTGCTCGGCAAGGGTGATATGCTCTTCAAGCAGGCGGGAGCGCTCAGTACTGTCCGTATCCAGGGGGCATTCATCTCGGACGAAGAGGTCGAGGATGTGGTGAACTATGTCAGGGCGGAATGCATCCGTCAGGAAAGCCATGTCATCTATGAGCCGATCGATCTTTCTATCCCGGAAAAAACAGAGAAAGAGGACGAAATGGTCGAAGAGCAGGATGATCTCATGCCGGAGGCTTCGGAATGGGTGCTCGATACGAAGCGTGCTTCTGTCTCCGCTCTCCAGCGCCGATTCCGCATCGGGTATACCCGGGCCGGCCGTCTCATGGATACCATGGAGCGCCTCGGTATCGTAGGCCCTGCGGAAGGGGCAAAGCCAAGAGACATTCTTGTCGATAAGGAGCAGCTTTCTGATATTCTTGCAGGCGGGAAGAAGGAAGAGCCTTCGGACTAGGAATCGGTCTTCACCTGTATGATGTTTTCTGAAAAGAGCGCCATACTTGTGACTGCGGATCGGGGACCAGCTGCACATTTCCTCCGCTTCTCTGATAGAGCCTGTATCGAAATGAGGTGATCCATCTTGAAACGTCTATGCTCCGTCTTACTGTTTCTCCTGCTGGCAGGCGGTGCTTTTTGGGGGATTCTTTGCTATGCGAAGAATCTGGAAGCAGAGCGGCGCCAGGAACAGCATCCTGTGAGCAAGGTCGTCGTGCTGACAGATCTTTCACCGGATGTGCTGGATCCGGTGAAAGATGCTTTTTATAAAGAGCAGGGGCTTGCTGTAGAGATCTCCTATGTATCTGGCGCAGATCTATTAAAGAAGACTTCCGCTGAGGAAAAGGCAGCGGATGTGGTGATCACCAGTCAGGATATCCTGATGCGAATGAAAGAGAACGGACAGCTCGCAGCCTATTCATCCTCGCGTACAGATACGGCGCTGAATCTTTTCAAGGATGAAGAGGCGTATTGGACAGGTCTTTGGGTGGATCCCATCGTGTTTGCGGTGAATCCGGATTTTCTTAAGAAGCAGAAGACATTTTCCTATACGTGGGCAGAGGTCTTCACGAGGGAAGAGGCACAGCTTTCGATGACGGACTTCATCGCCGCCGAGATGTCGAAGGATCTCCTGATGTGTCTCATCGAGCACTTCGGGCCAGACTATGCGATGGAACTCTTAGGCAAGGCGCAGCAGCATCTCGTACAATATGGGAAGTATCTCTCTACGCCGTCCCGTATGGCGGCGATGGGAAAGTGCGACATCGGGATCTCCGGGCTGAATGAAGTCCTTCGCACGAAGCGGGAGAAAATGCCTGTCATGATCATTTATCCGGAGGATGGCGCTCCCTGGTACCTCTATGGGACAGGGCTTCTGGCAGAAAGCGCACATCCTGAGCGGGGCGAGCGCCTGATAGACTGGCTTCTGGACTCGGTGAAATATAAAAGCATCATGGAAAAGAACGGGAACTACTTCATCTATGTGAATGATGATGCGGCAGAGCCCGATGCGGCCGGCAATGAACTCGTTTTTTGGGAATTAGAAAAAAGATATCTGGATGAAGGCAGAAAGGATCTGCTGAATCTATGGGGAGAAAAAGTACGATTTGGAGGAACAAAGAAGTGACGAAGAAATTAGGATTTATCAGCCTTGGCTGCTCGAAGAACCTGGTCGATACGGAAATGATGGTGGGCATCATGCAGAAGGCCGGTTATGAACTGACCGATGATCTGGCAGAAGCGCATGTCATCATCATCAATACCTGCACATTCATCGATCCGGCTAAGGAAGAGTCGATCCAGACGATTCTGGAAACGGCGGAATACAAGAAAACAGGTGTCTGTGAACGTCTTGTGGCTGCCGGCTGCCTCTCACAGCAGTACAAGGAAGCGCTTGCGAAGGAGATCCCGGAAGTCGATATTTTCATCGGTACAGACTCCTGGCAGGATATTCTGGATGCCGTGAATGAATCCTATGCCAATGGCGGAGAAAAGGTGTTTAAATTCGGCACCATTCCCTGCGCGAATGAAGAGCTGATCCCGCGTGCCTCGCTGACGCCGAAATATACCGCCTATGTGAAGATCGCCGAAGGCTGCAGCAATGGCTGCACCTTCTGCTATATTCCCTATGTGCGTGGGCCGATGAGAAGCCGCCCGATCTCTTCCATTGTCCATGAAGTGAGACGTCTGGCGGCTGAAGGGGTACGTGAATTCAATCTCATCGCGCAGGATCTTTCCTGCTACGGACGCGACCTCGGGACGAATCTCGCAAGCCTCCTTCGTGAGCTTGTCAAGATCGAGGGTGTGAAGTGGATCCGTCTTTTCTATCTCTATCCGACATACTTTGATGATGAACTCTTGGACGTCATCCTGCACGAAGATAAGATCTGCAAGTACGTGGATATCCCGCTGCAGCATATCAGCAATGCCGTGCTCACTCGTATGCACCGCCGCGATTCCTCGGAGAGCATCTATGCTCTTCTTCGCAAGCTCCGCGCTGCCAGACCGCGCATGACCATCCGCACGACGCTCATGGTCGGATTCCCGGGAGAGACAGAGGCTGATTTTCAGGAGCTCTGTGACTTCATTCGAGAGATCAAATTCGACGATATGGGAGCCTTTACATTCTCCCCGCAGGATGGTACGCCTGCGGCGCGCATGACAGATCAGATCGATGAAGAGGTGAAGGAAGACCGCTACCATCAGCTGATGGCGATCCAGGCCGGGATTTCGGAAGAAAACAATGAACGACTCATTGATACCGACGCGGAGGTTCTCGTCGAGGAAATCATCGAGGATGGCGGGGGACATAGACAGGCCAAAGGCCGTACGTCCTATCAGGCGCCCGAAGTCGATGGGAATGTGTATATCGACAACCCGGGAGATCTCAAGCCGGGCGATTTCGTCCATGTCCATATCATCGACGGATATGCGTATGATCTGATCGCAGAAGTGAAGGAGTAAAAGATTCAAGGTTCAGGTGGATGGGTTCAAGGCTCTCGTGGCGGCTTTGCCGCCAATAGTTAGGCAGGGCGATGCCCGAAAGCAGCATGCAAGCCACCAGCCGCCGGTCACTTTTACCCTGATCCCTTTTCTTCCTACAGCCCATCAAGGAGAATATGCATGATCACTGAAATCATTACCACTGGCACCGAGCTCCTGCTAGGGGAGATTGATAACGAAAACAGCCGTTATCTGGCGGAGCTCATGAATGAACATGGATTCACTGTCGCCTTTATGACGACGGTGGGGGATAATCCGGAGCGGATGAGAGCGGCCTTTGCTACGGCACTCTCCCGAGCAGATCTTGTCATCACCTCGGGCGGCCTTGGCTCAACGCAGGGAGACATCACGAAACGAATCGGCGCGGAAGCGCTGGGGCTTCCCTATGAGCTTTTTCCAAAAGAATCAGAGCGCCTCGCAGCGTATTACAAAGAAAAAGGCCGTCCTTACCGCCCGTCACTTTCCCGTCAGGCGTGGTTTGCGAAAGGGGCGCAGCTTCTGACGAACGAGGTGGGCTCTGCAAGTGGCTCAGCGCTGGAAAACCATGGGAAATTTCTCATCCATCTTCCCGGGCCTCCTTTTGAAATGAAAATGATGGCGGAGAAGCACATGCTGCCGTGGCTTATGAAGCGGTTGGGAGAGATGGGAACGATCCGTTCCATGATCCTGCCGATTCCTGACAGGACGGAGGCGGAGATCGAAGAGACCATCATGGATCTCATCCAAGCGCAGGGAAATCCCACCATCGCACTTCTTGCACGACCCGGCTATATCGCTCTTCGTGTGACAGCGAAAGCAGAAACGGCAGAGGCTGCCTATGCGCTGATGTCACCGCTGGTGACAGAGCTCAGGAAGCGACTCCCCGTATCTGACTATCATATCGAGCAGCATGTGCGAGAAGATCTCGTGTCTCTTCTGGAAGAGACGCATCTTTCCGTGAGCGCGGCCGAGTCCTGCACGGGCGGACTCATCGGAAAACTGATGACAGATCTCCCGGGAAGCTCCGCTTACTTCAAAGGAAGTGCGGTCACATACTGGAATGAAGCGAAAGAGCACGTCCTTGGGGTCTCGCCGGAAACTCTGGCGCGCTATACGGCCGTCAGTGAAGAAACGGCAAAGGAAATGGCAGAGGGCAGTCGCCGGCTGTATGCGTCCGACATTGCCGTCTCGACGACAGGATACGCAGGCCCGGGGAAAGGGGAACGCGGCGAGCCCGAAGGCACCGTCTTCATCGCCGTCGCGGGCAGCTGCGGCACAGAAGTGCATGAAGAGCATTTCCTGGGCTCTCGAAAGAGTGTCCGCTATGCTGCCGCAGAGAAAGCGATGTACTATGTGATGGAGTACATCAGGAAACGGATGGGGAAGTAAGCGGCAGGTGCTTTCCCCGCGCAGCATTTTCCATGCATCAAAAAAGACACACTCGCTTTTTGATCAGCCTCTGTCAAGTTTATAAAGGAGAATATGGATGAAGCTGTTTTTATGCTCGCACTTTTCAAGTGTAGGAAGTTTGATAAAAGAAGAAATTGATAACAAAAAAGTTGCATTTATTCCAACAGCATCGCTGCGTGAAGGCTACACCGGTTATGTCGGCTCGGCTCGAAAGCTATTTAATAAACTGGGAGCAGCCGTAACTGAAATTGATATTTCAACGGAGGCTTATTCAACGATACAATCTGTTTTTGAAGATGCGGACGTGATATATTTTACTGGTGGAAATTCTTTCTTCCTTATGGACCAGCTCCGTAAAACGGGAACGGATGAGTTGTTGAAGAAAGAATTGGTAAAGGGAAAACTGATGATCGGTGAATCGGCAGGTGCGATTATATGCGCTCCTACCATCCAATATATTGAACAAATGGATGAAAAGCCGGAGGACTACTCACAAGAAGATGATGCAGGGCTTGATTTGATTGATTTCTATGTTCTTCCGCATTATCTTACAGCACCATTTAAGAAAGTTACCGAGAAAATAATGACTGAGTTTTCGGATTTGAATCTATGCCCAATTAACAACCGTCAGGGAATTGTAATTGATGGTGAAGGTTCAAAGGTTATTTGCAAAGACTAATTTGAAAATTCAAGTTTGTCGAACTGATAAAATCTCTTTAGGAACTAAAGGACGCACTACTCTCTGTCGAGAGTAGTGCGTCCTGCGGAGCTTCATTCCCGGTCAGCAGAAGAAAACTGCTCGACCGAGCATGTTTCGTCACTTCGTTCCGTCAAGGTGGCTACACCCCCTTGCGACGCTTGTGCGTCTATCCCTTGTGGACTTGCCGTCCGCAAACAGCATGAAATGCTGTTCGCCGCCAGCAAGTTTGGAAAAACAAATACCGAAAATCAGACCGTTTGGCCATAAAAAAATCCCCCTAAAGCAGTTTGGTTATTTACCTTGTCTGCTTTAGGGGGATCATATCACATAGGAACTGAGCCAACCGCAGAGCCTAATCGGATCCGTATGTTCCCGGTGCCTGCTATTTTCTCAAGTCGATCCCGCGGATCTGCTGACGGAGCGGAAGTACGGAGTAGGGGGCGACGGAGAATTCATCGACGCCCATCTTAAGGAAGGTCTCCGTGATGGAGAGATCACTGCCGAGCTCACCGCACATGCCGACCCAGATGCCGGCTTTGTGTGCATTTTCTACCGTCATCTGGATGAGCTTTAGGACGGCAGGATGATGCGGATTGAAGAAATCGGTCAGGTTGCGGCTGGTGCGGTCGACGACCAAGGTGTACTGCGAGAGGTCATTCGTGCCGATGGAGAAAAAGTCGACTTCTTTCGCGAGCTTGTCGCTGATGAGTGCAGCAGCCGGTGTCTCGATCATGATGCCGATCTCCATCTGCTTGTCGTAAGCGATGCCTTTCTTATCGAGCTCCATCTGGACTTCCGTCAGGATCTCCTTCGCCTTCCACACTTCCCAGACGGAAGTAATGAGCGGGAACATGATGGCCGCTTTGCCATAGGCGCTCGCACGGAGGATGGCACGGAGCTGGACTTTGAAGATCTCAGGACGCTTCAGGGAGATGCGGATCGCGCGCAGACCGAGCGCCGGATTATCCTCTTTCGGCAGATGGAAAGCGGAGGCTTCTTTGTCTGCGCCGATGTCGAGGGTACGGATGATGACACGCTTGCCGGCCATGGTCTCGATGGCGAGTTTATAGATATTGAATTGTTCTTCTTCCGACGGCAGTGTTTCACGGCCCATGTAGATGAATTCGCTGCGGAAGAGGCCGATGCCTTCCGCGTCATTCTTGAGGACAGCAGAAAGGTCGGAGGCAGAGGAAACGTTCGCTGCGACCTCGATGCGGTGGCCATCGATCGTTTCGCTCGGAAGGCTCTTCAACTGCAAGAGGAGCTCCTTTAGGTGGATGCTCTGGCTCTGTTTCTCTTTCATACCGGAGAGGATAGCCGGTGTCGGTTCGAGATAGACAACGCCGGAGAAGCCATCAATGACAGCGGTCTTCCCATCGTAGGAGGCATCGACATCCGTCCCGGTCGCAACGATCGCAGGGACGCCGAGCGCACGGGCGAGGATCGCGGTATGTGAAGTCGGAGTACCTTCCTTCGTCACGAATCCTAAGATCTTTGTCGTATCCATCTGAATGGTCTCGCTTGGTGTGAGGTCATCCGCATAGAGGATGCAGGGCTCATCCGAAGAGAAGAGTGCCTGCTTCTGACGGAGTGTGCGCAGCAGGATGCGTGCGACTTCCGCAAGGTCGGCGATCTGGCCATGGATATAGTCATCCGGATCCGCTTCATAGATACGGGTGAAGTTCTGCTCCGCCTGCTGGACGGCGTACTCTGCATTGACGCTCTGCTTCCGGATGATAGACTTGACAGCGTCAACGAATTCAGAGTCTGTCATCATCTGCTGATAGACTTTGAAGATGGAAGCGTTATCCAGACCGACATGAGAGATGGCTTCCTGGTAGAATTCCTTCATCTTGACAGCGGCTGCGTTGCGTGCGGAGTCAAAGCGTGCGACTTCGGTCTCCGGTTTTTCGATCTCTGTGCGGGCGAAATCCAGCGGCTGGTGTCGGAAGATACGCAGCGGGCCGATCGTGACCATGCCGGAAATACTTTTGCCATGAATGGTAAGCATAGGTGGTATCCTTTCGTTTTGTATTGTAAATCAATCGGGCTCAAGGGGCGTTTCTACAAGCCTTTCTAAGGAAACACTGATTAAATCGTTATCGGATTTCATTCTTGGATTTTTATACAGAGCGAGGAGACATTCGACGCGAATAGCGAGCTATTTAAGGAGGATGTCGACGACGCTATGTATAAAAATCCATATAAAATCTGGTTCTGTGATTTAATCAGCGTTTCCTAACTCAATTCTCTATTCCCTTTCGACATTCCACGCCCTTGTCGTAGTAATGCCGGATCTTTTTCATTTCTGTGATGAGGTCGGCGGCGTCAAGAATGATCTTCGGTGCATTTCTTCCCGTGAAGACGAGTTCGCAGTCCGGGCTTCTGGCGGCGAGGATGCGCTTTGTATCCTCCTCGGTCGCAAGGTCATACCAATAAGCCATGTTGTATTCGTCTAAAACAACGAGATCATAGTCTTTGGAGACTGCTTTGACCGCATCCTCGATCCCCTTGAGGACCATGTCGCGATATTCTTTCGGCGGATGCCCTGCGGGGTAGACGCGCAATGCGGAGCCCCAGGCTTTGATCTCTTCTTCTGAGAGCATACCTTCTTTGGCAATGAAATATGGTTTACCCAAAGTAATGAGCGTCAGGCCCGGAAGTCCCTGCAGGCTCTTCTGCTCGGAATAGGCGAGTGACTTCATAAACTGAATAAAACAGACTTTCTTTCCGGCACCGACGGCACGGACGGCAAGTCCGATGGCAGCAGTGGTTTTCCCTTTTCCGTCGCCGGTATAGACTTCGATATATCCTTTCATAAAAGACCTCCTTCTGGAAATCTGATCTTGAAGGAATGATGAGTTAAAATGATCAGCATCCCTTCCATGGATAACTATATTATACAATATGAAGGGAAGAGATGGAAAGAAGAGGGACTCATGACTAAGAGACATCCGATGGCCTGTCATGACCCCTCTTCTTGGTCATTTGGCGTGAAAGCAGAGACCTTTTCCTCTCTTGGACAGAAGGAGCGCTTGAGGGATCCTAAGGAAACGCTGAGTAAATCGCAGAGTCAGATTCTACAAGAATTTTTATACATAGCTTCGTCATAGCCTTCCTTAAATAGCTCGCTATTCGCGTCAGGCTATTCCTCGCCATGCATAAAAATTCAAGAGTAAAATCTGACAACGATTTAATCCGTGTTTTCCTAAAAGGGAAATACGGTGATCCCCATCGAAGTGACCTGAACTCCGCTCTTTACTTGCCTGTGGGAAACCCATCTGAGGGGCCGGCTCTCGCCGGGGAATCCGTATTGGCATATTTCGGCGTGATGTATTATAATGTATAAGACTAATTGTAAAAAATATTTGTAGAAATCTTTATATACATGTATCGCCGCGACGCTGCCCTGCTGTGATGCCTCTGGATCTATGGGCGGCCAAAGGGTAGAGGTATGATAGATGAATATAAGAAATTCATCGGGGTACTGATCCTGGTCATTGCGGCCGCGGTCTCTGTATTCGTGATGAAGACGTACTACCCGGAATTTTATGACCAGACGATTCAGCTGACACTGGCGGGGGATATTGATGGCTTAGGTGATTATATCTCCTCTTTTGGCTATGGAGCCTTTGCGGTGAGTATTGGGCTTTTGATTTTCTGTAATGTCTTCGGGATCCCGACGATCCCCTTTCTTACAGTGAACGGAGCTCTTTTTGGTCTGATTCCGGGACTGGTGATCTCCTGGCTGGGGGAAGTCTTGGGCATCGAGCTGAGTTTTCATATCGGGCGTATATTTTTCCGACAGGAAGCGAGAAGCTTCATCGAGAAGCGGCATATGCTTGAGAAGCTCGATAAGTACAGCAGCGTGAAGCATATGATACTTACGAGAGCGATCCCCTATTCGCCGAATATTCTCTTCACGGCGGTCGCGGTGGTGTCGAAGCTGTCATCGAAGGAGCATTTCAAGGCGACGCTCATCGGCAAGATCCCCTCGGTCGTGATCGAGGTGGTCTTGGGACATGATCTCATTTATTTTCAGGAGCACAGCACGCGTTTCATCCTGCTGTTCCTTCTGCTGATCGGCGGCTGTGTGTCGCATCGGATGTATAAGAAGAAACATCCCAACAGGGATGAATAAAAGGATGCCGAAAGGCATCCTTTTCTGTTTAGTCCTCTGGGCGTGACGCTCTTTGATGGCGGATGGAAGTCTCGCTTGAATGAGAAATTAGAAATGAGAAATGCGAAATGGTGGTGCGGCGCACAAAATTTGGAAGCGCCGCGGAGTATAAATTATGGCGATGCCCGAAGGTGGTATTTAGTCACCAGTCACGAGTCACCAGTCACCTCTAATCCCTAATCCCTGGCCACTCATCCCTGTTTTCGAACGTCCCTTTCCCTTCTTTCTGATAGAGTATATAATAAAAACAAAATGACGGAGAAGAAGGTGAAACACGTGGGACTCTTGCATCGGATTTCTTCCTGCTTTATGAAGAACTCTTTTGCTTCCTGCTCTTGTGATGAGCGGGGGCAAGCTATAGATGAGGGGGCCAGGCAGATCCTCGCAGCACTGGAAGAAGCGGGGAAAGAGGGCTATATCGTGGGCGGGTGCGTCCGCGATCTTGCGATGGGAAAGGTGCCGCATGACTGGGACATCACCACATCGGCGCGTCCGGAGGAAATGCTCTCTATCGCTGCTTTGCGTGGTTGGAAAGCGATCGATGGCGGCGGACGCCGGTTCGGGACGGTCATCATTGTCTTGGGCGGTGAAAATTACGAAGTGACGACATTTCGCAGCGAGAGGTATGGAAGGGATGCCCATCGGCCGAGCGAGGTATCCTTTGCCGGGACGTTGAAAGAGGATCTCATGCGCCGTGATTTCACGGTGAATGCCATGGCGATGGATCGCAGCGGGCGGCTTTATGACGAGTTCGGCGGACTTTCGGATATAGAGAGGAAGCGTCTGCGGGCGGTGGGGGATGCAGGAGAGCGTTTCTCAGAGGATGCGCTGCGCCTGTTTCGCGCTTGCCGGTTTGCCGCTCAGCTCGACTTTATGGCGGATAGCTCGCTGGTAGAGGGGATGGAGAGTGCTTTCCCGCGGGTCTCGGGGCTGTCGCTTGAGCGTGTGCGCCAAGAGATGGACCGGCTGCTCGTTTCGAAGCATGCTGCGCGCGGCATGGATCTTCTGGTACGAAGCGGCCTCGCTCGCTGCTCCTGCCGCATCAAGGAAAAGGGAGCATATATGGAAGTCCCCATCCTGCCTGAGCTTTCTCATCTGGTGGGGCTGCCGCAGCAAAAGGAATTTCATAAGTATGATGCATGGTATCATACACTTGCAGTGCTTGAGGCGGTGAGCCCGGAGCCGCTTTTACGCTGGGCAGCGCTGCTTCATGATGTAGCCAAGGGGATGCCGGGGATCCGCGCGATACGGAAAGGCCGGCTCACGGACTATGGCCATGATAAGAAGGGGGCAGAGATGGCAAGGGATATCCTTACGCGCTATCGCCGGTCTCCTGCTTTCATGGAAGAGGTGGTCTGGCTGGTGGAGAATCATATGCGCTTCCATTTCTTTGCCAATTCACCGGAAGCGGATGCGGAGAAATGGGTACGCCAGCTCGCAAGAGACCGCGTATTCTCTTCTTCTGAAGCGATGGCGGAGAGCTTTCTCCATCTCAAAGACCTTTGCAAGGCGGACATCATTGGCTGTGGACGACCTCTTTCCGCGACAGAAGGTCACGAAGCATTCGGCAACTATATGGCAGAGCTCTCGCGGCGTATGCCTGTTACCAGCAAGGAGCTGCACTATCCGAAGGATGTACCCGCTATTCTTGCTCCGCATGTCGCAGAGGGCATGAATAATCTGCTTTTCCGCGTGCAGAATGGCGATCTGGATAATACGGAAGAAGCGCTTCACGAGGCGGCACTGCGATTTAAAAAGAGACACGGTATGTAAGGGAATGAGGATTCGGTGATGTATTTCATGGCATTCCCGCACCGTGATTCCATTTCTTTTCTGAAAGGATCATCGTATGGATCAGGGACAGCCCAGAAATAAAATGCGCATGAGAAGCGTCAACATCTCGAAAGCCATCAGTGTTTTGGTGGCTCTTCTTGTGCTGCGTCTTTTCTGGGTGCAGGTCATCGAAGGCAGCCGCTATGAAGAGATGGCGATGAATCAGACGGAGGGGAGCCAGACGCTCTACTCACCGCGCGGTACGATCTATGACAGGAATGGGAAGGAAATGGCTTTTTCCATCATGGTGAAGTCTCTTTATGGCGATCCGGGAATGCTAAATGTCTCTCCCAAAGAAGCGGCTAAGGCGCTGGCACCGATTCTGCACAAAAAAGAGAAAGACATCGAGGAACGACTCTCGCGAGATACGAGCTTCGTATGGCTGGAGCGCACGATGGATCCGGAAGACTCGGACAAGGTAAAGGATCTCATCAGGGAAAGAAAATGGGAAGGCCTCAGTTTCGTGGATGAAAGCCGTCGTTTCTATCCGAATGGCTCCATGGCGGCGAATGTTCTCGGCTTTGTCGGGATGGATGACAAGGGGCTCGACGGTCTTGAGATGTCGCTTGACAGTCTCATCCGCGGCGGCTCGAATAAGCAGCAGATCTTGACGGATGCCAGGGGAAATCCGATCCTGAAGTCAGTACTTACTCCATTCAAGGCGGAGAAGGAACGCTCTGTGTACCTGACCATTGATCAGAATATTCAGTTTTATGCGGAGCGTGCGCTTGACCGTGCGATGAAGACGACCCATGCGACGGGCGGCATCATCATCGTCATGGATCCGAAGACAGGAGAGATCCTGGCATTGGGAAATCAGCCATCCTATGATCCGAATCATTTCGAAAAAGCGGATGAGCGGCAGTTCAAGAACCGTGCCGTTGTCGATATTTATGAACCGGGCTCTACCTTCAAGCCGATCATCGCGGCGACGGCACTCTCGGCCGGGACCTACGATACGAAGCGCGTCTGGCATGACCCGGGTGTGGTCTGGGCATCCGGTCATCCCATCAAGAACTGGAATGAAGAATCTTACGGTGACGTGCGTCTCGTCGATATCATCAAGTGGTCGATCAATACGGGCTTTGCACATATCGGTCTTTTGACTGGTGGTGAGACGATGACCGACTATGCGAAGCGATTCGGATTCGGACGGCCGACGGGTATCGAGCTCCCGGGAGAAGGCGTGGGACTTCTCTTTGAACCGAAAAACATGCGGCCCATTGACGTTGCGACCATGTCCATCGGGCAGGGCATCGCAGTCACGCCGCTTCAGATGGTGCAGGCCTACAGCGCCCTTGCCAATGGCGGAAAGATGGTGAAGCCCCATATCATCGCTTCGATCAAAAATGCCGACGGCAGTGACTATCAAGTCACGGAAAAGGAAGTGATCGGACAGCCGATCACGGAAGCGGTCGCGAGTGAAGTGAAGGACATGATGGAGAAGGAGGTCTCCGAGGGCGGCGGCAGCAATGCCCAGGTACCGGGCTATCATATGGCAGGCAAGACAGGCACCGCGCAAAAGATCGATGCAGAGCACGGCGGTTATCTCAAGAACCAGTACATCGCCTCCTTCTGCGGGTTCGGCCCGACGGAGGATCCGAGGGCCATCTGTCTCGTTGTCTTGGATACGCCGACGGGTACGTACTATGGCGGGCAAGTCGCGGCTCCGGTTTTCAAAGAAGCCATGACACAGATCATGCGCTACCTGGCTGTCCCGACGATCGAAGACAGTGAGAACCATGCGAAACCTGTCACCCCATCCATTGAGACGAATAAGCCGAAGCTGCCCTCCGAAGCGGAGAGAGAATTTCCTCTGCCCAGCTTTTATGGCTGGTCCATGCGAGACACAGGGGAGTGGCTCACCAAAGCAGGTCTTGGCTTTGCGCCGGAAGGAAGCGGCTTCGTGGATAAGCAGAGCCCCGGCGCAGGCATCCATGTGAAGAAAGGAGATACCGTGTGGGTGCATTGCAGTGAATGAGAGATCTATCACTCAATAATGTACCATTGACATAGCTGGTGAGCCATGGTAGTCTAGGGTTACAACATGGAGATGGGACAGGGCTGACGGAGTAAAGTGGAAATGACCACGGGTACTGTACTATCTGAAACGCCGACCGTCTGGGCAGAATTTCTGCTCAGACGGTTTTTGTTTAGAAAAAAATCAGTGCTGCCATCCCCCGGCACACGCCCCACCCACCTATGCTATAATGAAATGGAAAGCCATTGTGAGAGCATGTCGTTTTTTGAAAGGAGATCCACATGTTAAGCGATATTGAAATTGCACAGAAAGCTGAAATGAAGCCGATCACTGAAATCGGTGAAAGCATCGGCATCCCGGCAACGGAACTGGAAAACTACGGCCATTACAAAGCGAAGGTCTCTCTGAAATTCACCAGAGAGCTGGAAAAGAAACCGAATGGCAAGCTCATCCTTGTGACGGCGATCTCTCCGACACCGGCCGGTGAAGGCAAGACCACGACCACCGTCGGTCTCGGGCAGGCTCTTTCTCAGCTCGGCAAGAAGACGATGATCTGCCTTCGTGAACCATCCCTTGGTCCTTGTATGGGCATCAAGGGCGGTGCAGCAGGCGGCGGCTATTCGCAGGTCGTCCCGATGGAAGATATTAATCTTCATTTCACGGGCGATCTCCATGCGATCACCGCTGCACACAATCTTCTCGCTGCCATGGTGGACAACCACATCCAGCAGGGGAACGTACTCGGCATCGATCCGCGCCGCGTCGTATGGAACCGTGTCATGGATATGAATGACCGCGTGCTCCGTCACATCGTCGTCGGTCTTGGCGGTCACCCGAATGGCGTACCGAGAGAAAGCGGCTTCGATATCACCGTCGCATCGGAAGTCATGGCGATCCTCTGTCTGGCTCGTTCCATCAGCGACATGAAGGAACGCTTTGCCAAGATCATTGTCGGCTACACCTATGACAATGCCCCGGTCACTGCGGGCGACATTCATGCGGAAGGCGCGATGGCAGCTCTTATGAAGGATGCACTGAAGCCAAATCTTGTGCAGACGCTCGAACACGTCCCGGCCTTCATTCACGGCGGTCCATTTGCGAATATCGCGCATGGCTGCAACTCTGTCCTTGCGACGAAGACGGCACTGCATCTCGCTGACTATGTCATCACGGAAGCAGGCTTCGGCGCTGATCTCGGCGCTGAAAAGTTCCTTGACATCAAGTGCCGTTTCGCCGGTCTGAAGCCGGATGCGGCGGTTCTTGTTGCGACCATCCGTGCGCTCAAGATGAATGGCGGAAAAGCGAAGAATGAACTCACAGAATCCGATCCGGAAGCGGTCAAGAGAGGCCTTCCGAACCTCATGCGCCATATTTCCAACATGAAGAAATTTGGCCTGCCGATCGTTGTTGCGCTGAACATGTTCCCCGCTGACACCGCAGAAGAGAAGAAGGTCATCGAAGATGCCTGCGCGGAAGTCGGCGTCGCAGTGGCAGAGTCCAATGTATTTACAGAAGGCGGCAAAGGCGGTCTGGATCTGGCTACCAAAGTCCTCTCCGCCATTGATCAGGGTTCCCACTATCACACCCTCTATGATCTGGAAGGCAGCCTGAAAGACAAGATCGAAACCATTGCGAAAGAGATCTACGGCGCAGCGGATGTCGCTTATGATCCGGCGGCTGCCAAGGAACTGAAGCACATCGAAGAGATGGGATTTGCCCATGTCCCGGTCTGCATCGCCAAGACGCCGGCCTCCTTCAGCGACGACCCGACCAAGCTCGGGGCGCCGGAGGGCTTCACGCTCCATGTCAGAGAAGCACGCATTGCTGCAGGCGCCGGCTTTGTTGTCATTCTTACCGGCAAGGTCATGACCATGCCGGGGCTTCCTCGCCGTCCGGCTGCGGAGAAGATCGATGTGGATGAGGAAGGAAATATCACGGGGCTCTTCTGATGGCAATGATCTTAGACGGAAAAGAAACGGCGGCTGCTCTGAAAGAAGAGCTCGCCCTGCGCCTTGCAAAACTGCGCGAGAAGCACTATGAACCCAAGCTCGCCATCATTCTGGCCGGATCCTCCAAGCCGTCTGCCATGTACGCATCTTTTATGCAGAAGGTCGCCAAGGGCTATGGCATTGATGCAGAGATCTTCCGCGCCTCCGATGATGTGACAGAAGAAGAGCTGGGCTCTCTTGTGACAGATCTCAGTGCGGATCAGGAAATTACCGGCATCCTCATGATGATGCCGCTTCCGAAAGGCATCCGTGCAGAGAAAATGATCGCTCTTATGAATCCGGATAAGGATGTCGATGGCCTCACTGAGACGAATGCAGGCCGTCTGACTGCGGGGAAGGCAGGCCTCTTCGCCTGTACGCCGCGCGCCGTCATGGCGATTCTGGATCACTACAAGATCCCGATCGATGGGAAGAAAGCCGTCATCATCGGACGCAGCAATGTCATCGGAAAGCCGGTCTCTCTGATGCTCCTTTCGAAGAATGCGACCGTTACCATCTGTCACTCGCATACGAAGGACATCGCCTCTATCACAAGAGAGGCAGATATCCTTGTCGCAGCCGTCGGTCATGCCAACTATGTGACCGCTGACATGGTGAAGGAAGGTGCGACAGTCATCGATGTGGGGATCAACCGCGTGGAGGGAAAGACCGTGGGGGATGTGGATTATGAAGCCGTTGCGGCAAAAGCCGGAGCCATCACACCGGTTCCGGGCGGTGTCGGCAGCGTCACTACGACCATGGTGATCGAAAATATTATCGCAGCGGGAGAAAAGCTGGCGAAATGATCTGTGTTTCCTTAGAAAAGCTCAGTCCGAGAGGGCTGAGTTTTTTTCATGGAGAGCGCCGCTGCCGTCTGCGTGTCTTTGCGAAATATGGTATAATACAACCGATTGCATGCAAAGGAGAGAATTATGCGCGTCTTAGGCATTGACCCCGGTACCGGGCGCTGCGGCTTCGGTGTGGTTGAGAAGAATGGCACCACCATCACTCCGGTCAACTACGGCGTCATTGAGACGTACAAAGACCAGAGCGACCTCGAGCGGCTGAACATCGTTTACGAAGGCATCGCCGAGCTCATCGCGACATATCGGCCTGCGTTCATGGGGGTAGAGACACTTTATTTCAATACGAATATTACGACGGGCATCAAGGTGGCGCAGGCGCGCGGCGTGATCCTGCTCGCAGGCTATCGCCAGAACGTTCCCATCATCCCGGTGACGCCGCTGCAGGTGAAGCAGCAACTGACAGGCTATGGCCGCGCTGACAAGAAGCAGGTCATAGAAATGGTGAAGCGCATGATGCACATCACGAAAAAGATCGATCCGGACGATGCCGCAGATGCACTTGCGATCGCGCTGACCGCGATCTATCGCCTGGAGCATAAGAATTGGACGTCGGGGGGATAAGGGGATCTGGTGTGGCTGGGAGATTTCCTTACCTATTTTATAAAAGGAGATTGGTGCGCTCTATGAATTGCGTGTCCCTCCTTTCCTGCTGAAGTTTCAGGTATGAGTAGTTAGAGATTAGAAGCCTCCACTTTCGGGCATCGCCCTATTTATACTGCGCGGCGCATAAAAATAGGAAAGCGCCGCATAGGTTTGAAACTAGCGGGGGTCTCGTATCGCAAACCTAATCCCTAGCTACTAATTTCTAGTCACCAGTCACTAGTCACTCATCCCTGCTTTCATAGGTAAAGGAATAGTTTCTCATGATAGGATATATCAAAGGCCGTGTGACGGCCCTTTTCAAAGATTTCTGTTTTCTGGAAACAGGCGGCATCGGGTATCGGATCTTCATTTCCGATAAGACCCGTCAGCAGCTCATGACTGGGGAGGAGGCGAAGCTCTTCACGTACATGGCAGTCCGTGAAGATGCGATCCTGCTCTATGGCTTTCTTGGACAGGAAGAGCAGGAGCTCTTTCTGCTTTTGATCTCGATCTCCAAGATCGGGCCCAAGGTCGCGATGGGCATCCTCTCTGCCATGACGCCGGCTGCTTTTGTCGGTGCGGTGAAGGCACAGAATGTCTCCCAGCTGACAAAGCTCCCCGGTATAGGCAAGAAGACGGCGGAGCGTCTTCTTGTCGAGCTCAAGGATAAGGTCGGGGTCTTTGCTTCAGTCGAAGCGGAGATCCCTTCGGTCTCTGCGGCAGAGCAAGACGAAGGGATGAGCGGAGAAGCAGCGCGTGCACTCATGGCGCTCGGCTATGAGGCGGAAGAGATCGCGCCTGTCCTTAAGAGGCTCGCGGGCGAGTATGACAATGTTTCTCAGCTCGTCGGAGCGGCATTGCGGGAGTTTGGGAAGAGCAGAGGATAGGGGTAGCCCCTTGGGTGTGCCGTCCTTTGATTGGGAGTGAAAGCTTCGCTTAAATGAGAAATTAGAAATGAGAAATGCGAAATGATGGTGCGGCGCGAAAAAAGTAAGGAGGCGCCGCAAAGCATAAATACGGCGATGCCAGAAGATGGCATTTAAGTGACTAGTCACTAGGCACCAGTCACTAGTCACTAGTCACTCGAGGCCACTTTCAAACTTATTGAAAGCTATGGAATCGATTTCCTTAAACCTTTTTCAAAGGAGTCTTCATGAAGAACAAATACATCAAAAGCCTTGGCGGTGAAGAGGAAGAGGTGCTCGGCAGCAAGGGGCGCATCGTTTCCACTGAAGAAAGCCAAAAAGACGAGTGGCAGACGACGCTTCGTCCGCAGCATCTGGACGATTATATCGGACAGGAAGCCTTCAAGAAGAATCTCAAGGTGTACATCGAGGCAGCGAAGTCGCGCAAAGAGCCGCTGGATCATGTGCTGCTCTATGGACCGCCGGGACTCGGCAAGACCACCATGGCGAAGATCATCGCCAATGAGCTGGGATCGCAGTTTAAAGTGACGAGCGGTCCGGCCATCGGGCGTCCGGGGGAGCTGGCTTCCATCCTGACGACATTGCAGGACCACGATGTACTTTTCATCGATGAGATCCATCGACTGAATCGGAATGTCGAAGAAATCTTGTACTCTGCGATGGAAGACTTTTCTCTGGATATTGTCATGGGGAAGGGGACTGGCGCCAGCTCCATCCGCATCGATCTTGCTCATTTCACGCTGATCGGTGCGACAACGCGGGCAGGCTCTCTCTCCGCGCCGCTGCGTGACCGATTCCTCATCACGAATCATATGCAGTTCTATGAACCGCAGGAGTTAAAAAAGATCATTACCCGTGCAGCGCACATCCTGCAGATCGAGATCGAGGACAGCGGGGCAGAGGAGATCGCTCGACGCTCGCGCGGGACACCGCGTATCGCGAACCGCCTTTTGAAGCGCATCAGAGACTTTGCGCAGGTGAAGGGGAGCGCGATCACGGCGGATATTGCCGCAGAGGCGCTGGCTGCGCTTCATGTCGATGAGATCGGACTTGATGATCTGGATAATCAGATCCTGAAGGCGATCATTTATAAATTCAATGGCGGTCCTGTCGGGATCGACACCATTTCTGCCGCTGTCAGCGAAGAGCGCGCGACCATCGAAGATGTCTGCGAGCCTTATCTCATGCAGATCGGCTTCCTCTCCCGTACCCCTCGCGGCCGTCTTGCCACTGAGGCAGCCTATGAGCACATCGGAGCAGCCTTTCCTGCGAAAGGGGAAAAGTGATGCGGAACATACCGCAGCCACATTTCCCTAAATCCCCTATAAGAAGGTATCTGTTTATGAAAAAATACATGGTCATTCTGCTGTCATTGTCTCTGCTGCTCCCCTTGGGGTCGGCATCCATGGCAGCGACGCAGCCGGTCCCTGGAAAATCTACGGTGACCATCCATAAATCGCCACGGGTGATCACCCGTAAGACCACGGGGCAGAAGAAGACGCAGCCATCTGCTGAGTCCCATAGAAAAAGGACTGAGGCAGGACAGAAGCAGTCCGCAGGACAGATGATCGAGGTCGGGCTTCAGTCGGGAAGCGAGCTTTCTTTAACCGGACTTTCTGCGTTTCATGTGGAAGCGGGGAGCAGCCTCGGCTCTTATCCGACGGGGACGCGGCTTACGATCTCTAAAAGCGGGAACGGTCTTTCTGTCAATGGGAAAAGCGCGGGAGCCAAGATCTATTTCAAGTCCAGCGGCAGCGGGGCTGCCTTTGCCGTGAAGGGAAATCAATACCGCGGCGTGATGAAGGCCATCGCTTCTCCTTCCGGCGTAACACTGGTGAATCAGGTCTCTATGGAGGACTACCTCAAGGGGGTCGTTCCCTGTGAGATCGTCCCTTCCTGGCAGATGGATGCCATCAAGGCACAGGCTGTGGCGGCCAGAACGTATGCTATGTTCCATAAGAATGGTTATCGCTCAGCCGGCTACGATGTGACAGACGACACACGCACGCAGGTCTATCGCGGCGTATCGGCAGAGACAGAGGCGACGAATCGCGCCGTCATGGAGACGGCGGGAGAAGTCGTCACCTACGGCGGCTCGCCGATCGATGCGGTCTTCCATGCGAGCGGCGGCGGCTATACGGAAAACTGTGAAAACGTATGGGGATCGGCAGTGCCATATCTCAAAGGCGTGCCGGAAGACAAGTACGCGACCCCATGGAAGAAGACGATTTCTCTCGCTTCCTTCATGAAGATGGCGGATGTCGGCAAACTGAAGGGGATCAAGCTTTCGGCCCTGCATATCGGAGAGGCGCATAAGGCGAGTGACCGCGGGATCTCCGGACGCGTAAAGTCTGTGACACTTGTCGGTTCGAAGGGAAATCGAGTGGTTTCGGGGAACCGGCTGCAGCAGATCTATGACCTGAACAGTACACTTTTTGATCTGTCTGTCAGCGGAAATCAGCTCGTTATCACCGGCTATGGCTATGGTCATGGTCTTGGCCTTTCGCAATGGGGGGCAGAAGCCATGGCAGAAAAGCACGGTGGGGCCAAAGATTACTACAAGACCATCCTTACGCATTATTTCACCGGAACGAAAGTGGAGAAGATTTATTGAGGGGAGACGCTGGATACGCGCATACTTTGTTGTTTGATTTCATGAGGGATAACCCACTGAATCAATCAGCCCGTTTTCTCTCTATCATGGAGCATGTATATGAAGAAAAAAATCATATCCGCTTGTCTCGCTGCTTGTTTTTCTCTTTCTATAGGGGCAGTCATATCTGCAGAGACCATTCCGATCCGGCAGAAGGAAACGCTGGCAAGTCCATCTGCGAAGCAGATGAAAGCGGCTCCAGAGAAGCAGCCTAAGAAAGAAAAAGCGAAAAAGAAAAAAGATAAAAAGAATAAGAAAGAGAATAAAAAGGCGGAGAATAAGGAAGCGTCACCCATCTCTCAGATGGACGAGCCATGGATCGAAGTGGGGCTCACTTCCGGCATGCGCCTCTCTCTTACCGGGCTCGAAGCGTGCCGGGGAACGGTCGATGGGAAGACCGTGAGCACCTATCGAAAAGGGGAAGAGCTCTCCATCTCACGCGCAGGGCAGATGATCTCCATCAATGGAAAAAAGCTCGGCACCGCGGTTTATCTCGAGCCTGTCCAGACCGAGCCGTCCTTTGCGGTGAAAGGGAATCGCTATCGCGGAAAGATGAAGCTCATCCCCTCCCCATGGAATGAGGGCGTGGTGATGGTGAATGTGGTGCCGATGGAGGAATATCTTCGCGGCGTCGTTCCGAGCGAAAGCATTCCTACATGGAGGATCGATGCACTGAAGGCGCAGGCTGTTGCCGCGAGGACCTATGCCCTCTATCACAGGAACGGCTATCGCGCATCGGGCTATGATGTGACCGATGATGTGGAGAGCCAGGTCTACAAAGGTGCCGGCGTGGAGACGAAGGCGACCGATGAAGCCGTCAGAGAGACCCGCGGCGAGGTCATCACCTATGAGGGGAAAGCGATCGATGCGCTCTTCCATGCGGATGGCGGTGGCTACACGGAGTATGGCGAAAATGTCTGGGGGATTTCAAAGCCGTACCTGCAGGGCGTCCCCGAAGAGCTCTCCCCTCAGACAAAGAAAACATGGACAGTTACGCTAACGCGGGATGCGTTTTCGAAAAAACTGAGCGCGTCCGGCTATGGCGTCGGAAAGATACAGAATATCAAGCTGTCAAATCTACAGTTTGGCAAAGTCCATTATGCGGGAGACCGCACACCGGCAGGCCGCGTGAAGAAACTCATCTGTCGCGGCAGCAACGGCTGGGTGAGCCTCTCGGGAGTGACGATGAGAAAGATCTTTGGCCTCAGGAGTGCTATGTTTGATATCCTTTTCAAAGGAGATCAGCTCATCATCACCGGCTATGGCTATGGTCATGGTCTCGGCCTCTCTCAGTGGGGCGCGGAGGCCATGGCGGAAAAGCACGGCGATGGGAAAAATTATTATAAAGAAATCCTCGCGCATTACTATCAGGGGACAAAAGTGGAAAAGTGGTATCAATGAAAGGGTTCAAGGTTCAGGGTTAGCCCGTGGGGCGGGGCGTCCTTTGATTCTATTTGAAAGCCTCGTTTGAATGAGAAATTAGAAATGAGAAATGCGAAATGGTGGTGCGGCGCAAAAAATAAGGAAGTGCCGCAGAGTTTTGATAGCGCTTCGCGCCGTCGTCATCTCGAGCGTAGCCGAGAGATCTCTCTTGCAGAACGGTCAGCGTACCATTTGCGCTATTTCGATCACCGCTTGCTTCTAATCCCTAATCCCTAATCCCTAGCCACTCATTCCTGCTTTCAAACTTCGTGGTTCAGGGGGAAAACTGAGAAATGAAGGTAGCAGCTCCGCCGCGAATATATTTTGCAGCGAAGCTGTCACCACAACCTTGAACCCATCAACCTTGAACCCATCAACCTGAACCCCTGAACCCATTTACAAAGGAGATATATTCATGAAACTGGAAGAATTCAATTACGATTTACCCAAAGAACTGATTGCTCAGGAACCGGCAGAGCCGCGTGACTCCTGCCGCCTGATGATGGTTGACAAGAAGACGGGGGAGTGGGAGCATCACCATTTCCGTGATATCCTGGACGAGATCCGCGAAGGTGATGTTTTCGTCTTCAATAACACGAAAGTCATTCCGGCGCGCCTCTATGGCAAGAAGAAGGATACTGGCGGCAAGGTGGAGATGCTGCTCCTCACGCCGAAGGGCAATGATACATGGGAAGTCCTCGTGAACCCGGGCCGTAAGGCACTGCCCGGCGTAGAGATCGAATTCGCAGAGAACTGCTACTGCAAAGTGCTGGATAAGACGGAATTCGGCGGACGTCTGGTCGAATTCCACTATGACGGCAATTTCGACAGCCTTCTCGATCAGATCGGAGAGATGCCGACCCCGCCGTATATTCACAAAAAACTTGGCAACAATGATGAATACCAGACTGTGTACGCGAAGTATAAGGGTTCAGCGGCTGCTCCGACGGCAGGCCTTCATTTCACCCCGGAGCTTATGGAAGAAATGAAGAAGAAGGGCGCGAAGCTCCTCTTCGTCACCCTTCATGTCGGTATCGGTACCTTCCGCCCGGTTTCTGAAGAAAATATCGAAGACCATGAAATGCATAAGGAGTGGTACACGGTCAGTGAAGAAACTGCGAAAGAAGTAAATGCTGCGAGAGCCGAAGGCCGTCGTATCATCGCTGTCGGCACGACCTCTGTCCGCACATTGGAGTCCGCTGGTCAGAGCGGTATCCTTGAGAGCGGCAGCGGCTGGACGCAGCTCTATATCTATCCGGGCTATCAGTGGCACATGGTCGATGCCATCGTCACGAATTTCCATCTTCCTGAATCCACCCTCGTCATGATGATGGCCTCCTTCGCCGGCCGTGAGCACATTCTTGCCGCGTATGAAGAAGCCGTGAAGCAGAAATACAGATTTTTCTCCTTCGGTGATGCCATGTTTTTGCGTTAAGGAAACGCTGAATTTAATCAACTATCTTTTAGACATCATAAGGATCTACAAACTATGGTTATTAACTACGAACTGGTTGCCGAAGACAAGAAGACCGGTGCGCGGGCAGGGCTCCTGCACACGCCTCATGGCACGTTCAAAACGCCGATGTTTATGCCGGTCGGCACACAGGCAACAGTCAAGACTGTCACACCCGAAGAACTCGAAGACATGGGTGCGCAGATCATCCTCTCGAATACCTACCACCTGTTCCTGCGTCCCGGCACGGAGCTGATCAAAGAGGCTGGCGAGCTGCATCGTTTCATGAACTGGCCGAAGGGAATACTGACGGACAGCGGCGGCTTTCAGGTCTTCTCTCTGGGAGCTATGCGCAAGATTACAGAGGAGGGCGTGCACTTTCGCTCTTTCCTCGATGGATCGAAGCAGTTCCTCTCTCCGGAGGTTTCCATTCATGCGCAGGAGGATCTGGGGAGCGATATCGCCATGGCTTTCGATGAATGCATCCCCTATCCGGCAGACTATGAGTACGCCGACCATTCCACAGCGCGCACGACGCGCTGGGCAGAGCGCTGTATCAAAGCGCATACCCGCACGGATCGCGGCATGTTCGGTATCGTGCAGGGCGGTATGTACAAGGATCTTCGGAAGAGGAGCGCACTCGAGATTTCCTCCATGCCCTTTGACGGCATGGCGATCGGCGGGCTCTCAGTCGGTGAGCCGCATGACCTCATGTATGACATTCTGGAGTACACCACCCAGTTCCTGCCTGTGAATAAAGCCAGATACCTCATGGGTGTCGGCACGCCGGACTGCCTCGTCGAAGGCGTGGCTCGCGGCATCGATATGTTCGACTGCGTATTTCCGACGCGTGTTGCCAGGAATGGCATGGCCATGGTGCATTCCGGCCGCATGAATATGAAGAACAAGAAGTACGAGAAGGACTGGGCACCGCTCGAGGAGGGCTGCGGGTGTTACACCTGTCAGCACTACAGCCGTGCATACATCCGTCATCTCTACAAGTCGGAAGAGCTTCTTGCCTTTCGCCTCGTGACGATACACAATCTTTTCTTCCTGCTCCAGTTTATGCGTGATATGCGGCAGGCGATCATAGATGGAAACTTCACGGAGTTCAGAGAGAGCTTCATGGCGGGATATCATCGGTGAGTCCGGCTCTCTTTACAACATTTTGACACACAATTAGAAAATAACTACAGACAACGATCATCAAAGTATGGTAAAATAAATACCATATGATTTGACGGAGGTGAATCAAATGGAACAGGTAATGAATTTCGTCAGTCTGGCATGGCCATTTCTGGTGCTGGTCGGTATTATGTATTTCTTCATGTATCGCCCGCAGCAGAAGCTGAAGGTGGAAAGAGGTCGTTTCCTGATGTCCCTGAGAAAAGGGGATCATGTAGTAACGGCTGGAGGCATTCACGGGACGATCAAAGTACTGCGTGACAAATACGTAGAGCTGGAGATCGCACCGAAGGTCATCATCAAAGTAGAAAAGACCGCTATTCAGCACGGTGATGTGAAGCTCATCGACGAAGAGACTGCCAAGAAAGCCGGTGCGGCTGCCCTGGGCGCTGCTTCGGAAGAACAGGTCATGAATCAGACCAAGCACAAAGACGAACCGGAAACCGAAGTGGTGGAAGAGGTCGTCGAAGTGGATGATCCGAAAGATGCCGGCACAGAAGTGGTCGAGGAAGTCGTCGAGGTCGAAGATAAAGACGCTTCTAAAGACAAAAAAGAGGAAAAGAAATGATAGAGACGGATACTCCTTCCGTGACACGGAAGAAGGAAATCCGCCAGAAGATGCTCGCCTTACGGCGGGCTCTTTCTGCTACTGACATGGAAGTCATGAGCCTCGCTTTGGCGGATCGGATCTGCGGGTCAGCCGTGTATCACAAAGCCCATCGCATCATGGCTTACCTTTCCATGAAGGGAGAAGCCGATCTCGATCCTTTCATCCGCCGTGCTCTTTCTGATGGGAAAGAGATCTACATCCCGGTATGTCTGCCGGGAAAGCAGATGGAGGCGGGACGTCTCATGGATATGGAGCATTTCATCCAAGGGCCGTATGGCCTGCGGGATCTGCCCAAGGGCTATGAGGCTGTAGTGCCGGACATGCTTGATCTGGTCCTGGTACCGGGGACTGCGGGGACAGAGAGCGGCGCGCGCCTGGGGATGGGAGCCGGATACTATGACAGGTATCTGGCAAAGATCTCCTATGAAAAAAGGATCATGACACTCTGGGATTTCCAAGTCGTAGATTTCCTCCCTGAAGAGCCCTTCGACCAGTGCATGGCCGGTATCATTACAGAGAAACGAAGTATCATCACGAAAAGAGGTTGAAGTTTTGGAAAAGAAAAGGAACAGCAGCGTCAGAAGCGGTGCGCTCATCCGATTCTGGGTCGTTATCGCGGCCATTATCGGGATTTTCCTTGCGAGCGTAGGCTGGCTGGCCGGGCATATCCGTCAGGGCCTTGACTTGCAGGGCGGCACACATATCGTCATGCAGGCTGAGGATACCGAAGAAAATAAGGTCACCAATGAGGCGATCACGCAGGTTATCAATATCATGCAGAAGCGTGTCAATGAAATGGGTCTGACGGAACCGATCATCCAGCGCGAAGGGGCGAACCGTATCATCATTGAGCTGCCGGGTGAAAAGGATCCGCAGAAGGCCATCGAAACCATTGGCAAGACCGCTGTCCTCCAGTTCAAGGATGAGGAAGGCAATGTCAAGCTGACGGGGGAAGACCTGAAAAATGCAAAAGAACAGATGGGGCAGAACAAGCAGCCGCTCGTTGCACTGGAATTTTCCGATGAGGGAGGAAAGAAATTCGGTGCCCTCACTGCGGCGAATATTGGCCGTCACATCGGGATCTATCTCGATGGAGAGCTCCTGACGAATCCGGTCGTCAATGAAGCCATCACCGGCGGCTCCGCTGTCATCACGGGACAGAGAACGCTCGAAGAAGCGAAGGATCTTGCGATTCTTCTCCGAAGCGGTGCGCTTCCGGTCAAGGTTTCCGTCATGGAAGTCCGTACCGTCGGTCCGTCTCTTGGACAGGACTCGAAGGATAAGTCCGTCGTGGCTTTCACCATCGGTCTCTCTCTGGTCGTTATTTTCATGCTGGCCGTGTACCGTATGGCAGGTTTTGTCGCGGATGTGGCACTTCTTGTGTATGTCCTCATCCTTCTGGGCATCCTGAATATGCTGCATGCGACACTGACACTTCCAAGTGTGGCGGGCGTCATTCTGTCCATCGGTATGGCGGTCGATGCGAATGTCCTCATCTTTGAACGATTCAAAGAAGAGATCGCATCCGGCAAGATGCTTAGGCTGGCTGTCCAGTCCGGCTTTAAACGTGCATTTGTCACCATCTTTGATGCGAATATGACAGTCATCATCACCTCCTGTATCCTCTTCTTCCTGGGCAGTGCGACGGTGAAGGGGTTCGCCTTCTCGCTCGGTCTTGGTGTCGCTGTATCCATGTTCACGGCGATCACCGTCAGCCGTACACTGCTTATGTTCCTCATCGATGCGAACTGGATCCATAACCCCTGGTGGTTTGGCGGAAAAAGGGGGTACGATAGATAATGTTCAACAGCTTTGATTTTATCGGCAAACGAAAGCTCTGGTTCGGCTTTTCCGGACTTCTGATCATTCTTTCCGTTGTGTCCATCATCCTCTTCCGTTTCAACTGGGGGATTGATTTTACAGGCGGCACCATTCTGGAGCTGGCATTTCCCAAGAATGTCACGGTAGAAGAGGTGCGTGACGGACTTCGCGCGGATGGTCTTGAAACAGCGACCATTCAGCTTTCCGGCAGCAATATGCAGGGAGAGTCCGGCGATGACGTCATCATCCGTACCAGAAACCTCTCTGCGGAAGAAGCACAGACGGTCGTTTCTCATGTGAAGGATAAAGTCGGCGAAGCCGAAGTGAAGCGCATCGAGACTGTCGGTGCCGTGATCGGTTCTGAGGTCACGAAGAATACACTTCTCAATGTCATCCTGTCCTTCGGCGCGATGATCCTCTATATGTCTATCCGCTTTGAGCACCGTATCGCACTGTCTGCGATCGTAGCGATCTGCCATGATATCCTGATGGTGCTCGGTGTCTTTGCATTCTTCCATCTGGAAGTCGATGCATCCTTCCTTGCGGCGATCCTGACGGTCCTTGGTTACTCCATGAATGAATCCGTCGTCATCTTCGACCGTATTCGTGAAGCCATTCATACCCATCGCCGGACGGACAGCTTTGCGAAACTGGCCAATGATTCCATTCATCAGACCATCCGTCGTTCCCTCTATACACTGACTACGACGCTCTTCTGCGTGGCCTCACTCTACTTCTTCGGCGGCGATACCACGAGAAACTTTGCACTGGTCATGCTGATCGGCTTCATCTCCGGGGCCTACTCCTCTGTGTGCGTAGCGACATCTCTGTGGGTCACATGGCATGAACATACCGGAAGCGCTAGAAATGCGTCTTCGCGCGAAGAGAAGAGATCGAAAGCATAAATGGTATACAAAAAAGACTGCGAGTATTCGCAGTCTTTTTTTGTGTGGATCGTCAGCCGTCGATAAACGCGTGGGACCGGTGTTCGTTGAGGCTCCTGTTTGGGTAAAAGAGGAGGTCCCTTGCCGCTTTTGGGCATCAGTGATCCATGATAGCTTCTGGATGGAAAGAACCCGTGCGATTCATGAAACAACCGAAGCCTCTGGAGAGGGGAGGCTTGATAGAAGAAGTGATCCGTAAGATAAAAAAACCGCGCTCCCAAAGGGCAGCGCGGTTTTTCAAATACAGATTATTCTTTATAGTTGTTTTCCTTATCCCACCAGTAGATGCCTTTTTGGCTGGGGAGGACATTTTTATGGAAGAACGGTGTCTGAATGCCTTCCTTGAGCTGACGTTCATAATCTTTGAGGCACGCATTGGCCTGCGGGAAGAGAAGGAGGATGGCAGTGACGTTTGTCAGTATCATGAAAGCCATGAAGAGGTCGGCGAGATTCCAGACGAGCGGGAGGTCAGCCAGAGAGCCCCAGAAGATCATGACAGCGATGCAGACGCGGAAAAGATTGAGCGGCCATTTCTTTTTGGTCAGGTGGCCGATATTGATCTCCCCATAGTAGTAGTTACCGATGAGGGAGGTGAAGGCGAAGAGGAAGATCAGGATGGAGACGGCTTTCGGAGCCATCGGGCCAAAGTACTGGGCAAGATCCCACTGGATGAGCTCGATGCCGGTGAGACCGGTCGAAGTATAGTCGCCTGTCAGGAGGACGATGAATGCGGAAGCAGAGCAGATGAAGAGCGTATCGACATAGACGCCGAAGGACTGGATGAGACCTTGCACAGCCGGGTGACTGGCGTCTGCGGTGGCTGCTGCATTCGGTACAGAGCCTTCGCCGGCTTCGTTCGAGAAGAGGCCGCGCTTGAAGCCTGTCAGGACGGCAGCGCCCATGCCGCCGCCAAAGACTGCCTGGAAGTCAAAAGCATCGCGGAAAATGATGCCAAAGACGCGGGGCATTTCTGTGATGTTGAAAAGCATGATGCCAAGCGTGATCAGGATGTAAATGCCGGCCATGATCGGGACCATCCATTCCGTGACGCGGGCGATACGGCCCATGCCGCCGCAGATGACAGCCATAGCGAGGACAGTGACGACACCGCCGATGAGCATGCGGTCAAGTCCCAGAGAGGAGGAAAGTGCGAGTGCGATGGTATTCGACTGGACGGAGTTGTAGATCATGCCATAGGTGACAGAGATCAGAATGGCAAAAATCGCTGCCCACAGACCATGCCCGAGACCATTTTTCAGGTAGTAAGCCGGGCCGCCGCGGAATCCGGTGCCGTCTTCGCGCGGGACTTTATAGATCTGTCCGAGCGTACTTTCTACGAAGCCTGTCGCTGAGCCGATGATGGCGATGAACCACATCCAGAAAATCGCACCCGGACCGCCCGCTGTGATAGCGATGGCGATGCCGGCAATATTGCCGACGCCGACACGGGATGCCGTGCTGACACAGAAGGCCTGAAACGGGGAGATCTCATTACCGGCGGTCTTTTTGCCGGCACTCTCTGTGATGAGAGAAAACATTTTTGTAAAATAGCGGATCTGTACGCCGCGTGTGCGGACGGTAAAGTAGAACCCGGCACCCACCAGAAGAATGATGATTACCGAGGACCAGAGAAATCCATTGATTTCTGAAACAATAGCGTTGAGCGCTTCCATGATACCTCCTTGGAAACTGAATGAGAGATAATAGCCAATCATCTTATTATATACGTTTTATATACGTTTTTGCAAATAGATACCATTACGTGGCAAAGGCTGAGCTTCTCTTACCGGCTGCTGTTTATATCCTCTTTCCCTTTTTCGTTTACGATGTTCCAATTCCTAAGAAGTATTTTTTTTCCGCGCCAGGCGAAGGCGTAGGAACGGAAGGCTTTGTCGAAGGCGCGGTTGGAATAGCTGTCCATTTCTTCCTTTGTCAGTGTAGAGATCCGATGCTCATGAATCTCCGGAAGCGGAGAGGGAGCGGCTTTTTGATTGAAGGGGCAAAAGCGCTGGCATTCATCGCAGCCAAAAATGTAGGGTGTCCGCTGCAGGATCTGTATCTCCGCCGGAGAGAGCTCTTCCTTTTTTTGCGTGAGGTAAGACTTGCATTGGAAAGGATCCAGTCGCTTCTTTCCGATGGCGTGTCCGGGACAACGGATGAGGCATTTGCGGCAGCTGCCGCAATCCAGCGTGAGCGGCTCATCGGGCGTAAGTGACAGTGTGGTCAGGATGGATCCGATGGTGACGAAGGAGCCGTATCTCGGATGGATCAGGCAGTGATTTCTTCCGAAGAACCCAAGTCCGGCGGCATAGGCGAGCCAGCGGTCGACCATGGGAGAGGTATCCACGAGGGGAAGAAATTGCTCGCCCGGGTAAGACGGGCGAGCCGCCTCTATGATTTTCTGAAGATAGCGGTGGATGACTTTATGATAGTCCATGGGTCTTGCATAGAGCGCGATATTTCCTTCTTCTTCTCTGGCAGGTCTGTATGGAAATAGAATCACAAAGAAGGAGCGTGCATCTCTAAGGAGCGCGGAAGGATCCAGTCTTTCTTCGAGCGAGGAGGGCGCAAAGGGGATAGGGCCGGCATTTTGAAGCTGCTCTTTCAGTGTGCTGTCTAAGGAGGCAGAGCATGCGCCGCAGGCATCCAGTTGAAGCGAGGCGGCGATCTGGGCAAGGTGAGATTTGGGAGTCATAGGAGTTTTGAGATATACAGGAAAACAGATGCTATGGAGAGGCGGGAAGTGGGAGATAGGGACGTTTCATTCATGGGCGGCATTTCTTGCTGCGGCGCGTAAAAAAAGAGACCTTTCGGCCTCTTTTTATTTTGTCATTCGCTTCGCAAGAAGTTCACTGACTCGTTCTGTGGGCATATCATCACTGTCGTAGAGAAGCCCTTTGGGGCTTTTGATGATGAGCCGATCCATCAAGTTCTGTGCAATGAGGTCATTGGTGGCAGAAAGGAAGGAAAGGCATGCCTTGTCATGCTGTTCTTTCGTGATGAGACGGGAAAGTCCGGGTGCTTTCAGACGCTGCTGCAGGAAGAGCTGGTGGATGGCCTTCCAGCTTTCCTTTTTGGGGCAGGCCCTGAGGAGCACGCAGATGGTATAGCCGCGCTCTTTCAGATAACGGATGTATTCTTTTGTGTGGGAGACATCTTCCAGAGATCCTTCCTGAAGGATGTGGTAACGCTCTACGGCGGCCTGCTTCATGGCAAGGTCTGAGAGGTACTGCCCCTGAGCCATGGAGAAATAGGCACAATATTGCCCGTACTTCTTCATGAGAGCTTTATAACGAGGGTGGAAACCGCGGAAATTATCACTCATGGACTGTACGATATTTCCATCATACTCTTCGATGATCATGGAAGACATGCGCGTCTTGCCCGAGCCGGGCTGCCCTGCGATGATGTAGGCGGTGGGATGCTTCTGCCCGCCTTTCTTTCCCTGACGGATAGATGGCCAGATGGTCTTTCGGAAGAAGGCATTCATCTCTTCTTCATCAAAGCTGCTTTCCTTCTCGATGAGTTTTTTTGTCAGATGTACGCTGGAAACAGGACGGAAGATCTGGTCCGCCATGTACTTAGTCTCTATGTCATAGGCTTCGCGCAGCATCGAGATCTGCTCGGACATGGGGAGGCCGCGGCCTTTCCGAAGCTCGATCAGTGACATTTCATGGATGGTCTGCCGCCAAAGTTTGTAGAGGCGTGCTTCATCAGAAGGGGAGATGTCTTTGTCCTCTCGCATGGTGCAAAGCAGGTTGTGAAGCGTATTGAAAATTTCCGCATTCACTTCCAGCTGGATTCCTATAGGGGTGATTTCTGCAGATTCGCTTAATTCACAAAGTGTCCGCTCGTCATAGGGCATAGCCGTACCAACTCCTTTTTAAAACAGAAATATTTTGCTCTTATCATAGCAAAGGCGTGTGGGTTTGTCCATAAGGAAATAAGGGGCAATGCGGGGGAGCGCTCTGGCTGCTGACCGCTCGTGATATAATGAAGCGTAGAAATACGGACGACATCGGGAAGAGCGTCATCCGTGTTTCTGCCCATTCATTCATTGAAAAGAGGTCGACGTCCATGTATCCCACCATCCATTCTCTCGCTGTGCCGGGAGCCCGTCTTCGTGTCAGCGAGGACAGTCTTTTGATCTCCTTTGACAAAGAGCATCTCTCACTTTCGACCGCGATCTATGGCGGCGGTCTGCGCCGCGTGAGAGCTGTGATGAATCAGCGGCTCAGAACGTTTTATGGGGAAGAGTCCGATTTTCCCGGCGGATCGGTAGCCGCATACCTGAAACGCTGTATCGAAAAGGAGGGGGCCGATCCGGAGACCTCCAGTGCGCTTCTGACTGCGGCAAAGGTGTATCAGTACTCGCACAAGGTTTTCACATCCGGAGATCTTATGGTAGAGATCGTGACCACGGGAGGCGTGGAAAAGACAGCCTGCCGTGCATCGTCAAAACCGCTGTATCGGGAGAGGGATGGTCACTTTGCACCTGTCGGCACCATCAATATGATGGTCCTCATCCATGGAAGTCTTCCCGAAGGCATCATGGCGAGAAGCTTCATCACGCTGACAGAAGGAAAGAGCGCAGCGCTTTCCGATCTGGGCATCGCGGATGTGAATAACGGGCGTCCGGCTACAGGAACAGGGACGGACGGCATCACACTTGTGACGGAGATCGGAGCCGAGCACTATACGGATGCAGGTCCGTTTTCCGAACTGGGGTCATTCCTTGCCAAAGCGGCTTACGACTCTGTGACGGAGTGTCTGGTCATCTACGATAAGCCGTGGAATGCTTTTGCCGAGCTTCGAACCCCAAAGGCAGTGAAGCTGTAAGGAAACGCTGTTTCAATCACAGAATCATGTTTCACAAGCATTTTCATGCAGTACTTCGTCGTACCTTTGAAAGCAGTGACTGGTGACTGGTGACTGGTGACTGGTGACTAGTGACTAGGGACTAGTAGCTAGGGATTAGGAGAAAGCGGTGATTGAAATAGCGCAGTCAGTATACTGACCGTTCTGCAAGGAAGATCTCTCGGCTACGCTCGAGATGACGACGGCGAGAAGCGCTATCAAAATTCTGCGGCGCTTCATTATTATTTGCGCCGCACCACCATTTCGCATTTCGCATTTCTCATTCCTCATTCGCGCGAAGCTTTCAAACGGAATCATAGGGCAGCACGCCCAAGGGGCTCATCCTATATGATTGAAGTCAAAAGGAAAATATGATACCATGTAACTGATTTGATTTCATAAAGTAAAGAGAGTATATAAGGAGCATCGATGTTTATCATTCCCTACCTGGTCCTTGCCGGGGTCGTTCTTCTGTTCTTTGCGGTCACCTGTCTCATGATATTCGGATTGCCCGGAAAGAAGAAAAATGCAGAACCCATCATGGCCGATCTGGATAAGACCATGGAAATTCCTACGATTTCTAAAGAAAAAGCAGCCGCTTCTCCGATCGCCGGAAAGCCTGCCGTCGATGATGCGACAGAGATCCTTCCGATCATCGAAAAGGACGATGCCGAGGAAGAAAAGACGCGCGTCTTTGCCAAAAAGGATTTCGAAAATACAGCGCCCTTTGAAGCTGTGGCTTCTGCGGAAAAGAGTCCCTTTCCGCCGGAGCCTGCGCCCAAGATCCTGGAGGACCACCCCAAGGTGGATACGCTCGAGGACTATTTTGTCCGCCATTTCCTGAACCGTTATGGTGCTGTATCGCGGACGGTAGAGCAGGATACACGCAAAGTGACACATCATCTCATCGAGAAGCTCGCCATGAGCGACCGGGAGCTGGTGGATACGCTGACACATATCATGGTGCAGGAAGCGATGCAGAATGCCCAGCGCACCTATGTCATGATGCCGACACCGGTCGTGCTCGCCATGGTCTCGGATGCTTTCTCGGATGTGGCGCATGGAAACAGGTCGGATACAAAGACCATCCTTGCCTACGATGCCCTGAAAGCTATGCCACGCATGGAGGAGACCGGGTTTCACGCGCTGTCTTTGCTGCTCATTTTCCACTATTCCAGAAATACGGATAACGTGGATGCCGCACGCCTCAAAAAATATACAGAAAAGTACATCACGCCTTTTGTGGGCGAGCTTCCAAACGAATACAGCGGCTATCAGCAACTCGAGTACCTGCACTGCATTTCTCTTGACAATAAAGAGGATCCTTTCGGACAGGTGCTGCATGATTCATATCCCTTCGTCTTTGCCTTCCGCGGCTGCATGAAGAGTGAGCTGGAAGCAGTGCGTCCTTCCTGGCCGGCCGGTGTCATTGTCAATAGCTTGTATAATTCCTACTACAAGCTGGCGGCTGTCGACGAAGCCATGCTGACATCACTTCTGGATGATCTTGGCATCGAGGATGCCGTCATGAGAAGTACCCTGCAGGCACTGACAGAGTCTCGTCCGGCGCCGTATGACAGGAAGGAAATGAGCTATATCCTTGGCCGCATTTCTCCGGATCTGGTCAAACTGCAGGATGCCTGGGATACGAGCCTCCTTCGCCGTTCGTCACTGACACTCATGGGCATGTACATCGCCAAGATCTGCATCCGTGAGACCATTGGCGAAGACTTCGACCTCAGCCACTGGATGTGATGTGGCAGGCGATCGGGCCATGCCTTTTGAAAACTAGACAACTGCATGTATCATTGATTCAATGCCGGATTTCACCCGTGGGGCGATTGTGCTTGAAGGAGATCTGCCCTTTGGGGCAGATTTTTATTATGGAATAAAGTCACCCGTATTTCCCGGACTGACTCTACAGTTATAGGATAAGGAGAATGAGAAATGGGAATTTTCGATATCATCGGTCCCGTCATGATCGGGCCATCCAGCTCGCATACCGCAGGAGCGGCACGCATCGGGCAGGTCGCAGGCCGCATTCTGGGAGAACCTCTGAAAGAAGCGAAGATCACACTCTATGGTTCTTTTGCAAAGACAGGGAAAGGTCATGGGACCGATCGTGCGCTGGCAGCAGGGCTGATGGGCTATGCGCCGGACAGCGGCTCCATCCGTGATGCACTGCACATTGCGGAAGAGAAGGAGATCCCGATCTCCTTTGCCCTTTCCGAAGATGACATGGGGCATCCGAATGTGGCAAAGATCGAAGCCCACGGCAAAAATGGCGCGCATGTGACGGTCGTGGGCCGATCGCTGGGCGGAGGTCGTGTGCTGATCACAGAAATCGATGGGTATCCTGTCGAGATCACGGGAGAAGAGTACACCTTCCTGACACGTCATCACGATGTACCGGGGATCGTGGCTGAGGTTTGCCGCGCGCTCGCTGCCGAAGAGATCAATATTTCCAATATGCGTCTTTTCCGCAAGGGAAAAGGGGATGAAGCAGTCATGATCATCCATACAGACCAGTGCGTCTCGCAGAAGCTTGCTGATGAGATCGCTGCCTCGAATGCCAACATCGTGTACGCAATGGCAATGGATATTATTTAGGGCTAGCCCGTGGGGGGGACCGTCCTTTGATTTCGTTTGAAAGATTTGCGTTTTCTAGTTAGGAGTGAGAAGTTAGGAGTGAGGAGTGGTGGTGCGGCGCATAAAAATATGGAAGCGCCGCGGCGTATAGATGGGATGCCCGAAGATGGCATTTAAGTCACTAGTCACTCCTAATCCCCAATTTCTAATCCCTAGCCACTTATTCCCGCGTTCAAACTTCGGGGGTAGCCCGTGGGGAGTGCCGCTTCGTGATTCCGTTTGAAAGCTTTGGCTTAAATGAGGAATTAGGAATGAAGGTGGCGGCTTCGCCGCAAATATATATTTTGCAGCGAAGCTGCCACCACAACCCTGAACTCATCAACCTGAACCCTAAACCTGCCCTCCCTTCAGAACCTATTGAACCAACAGCTACTTATTCCAAGGAGACGACCATGCTTACTTACCATACATTATCTGAATTTTTTGCTGCTGCTGATGCGGCGCACTGTGCTCCGGGGGAGCTTGCCTGCCGTCAAGAGGCAGAGGAGAGTGGAAAGTCTTTTGAAGACGTCTGGGAACGTATGAAAGATATGATCCCTATTTTCCGGCAGTCGATCCAGGAAGGACTGTCCGATACGGCGAAGTCTTCGAGCGGCCTCGTCGGAGGCGATGCCAATCGCCTTTTCCAAGGCAAGATGCGCTTCCTCTCTCCGGCCTGTCAGCGCGCGGCGGCATATGCCGTTGCGACAGCGGAAGCGAATGCCAAGATGTATCGCATCGTGGCATGCCCTACGGCTGGCTCCTGCGGCATTCTGCCTGCGGTACTGGCTGCGGTCTCGGAAGAAGTGAATGCCACCATGAATGACATGACGCGAGCACTTTTTACGGCAGGCGCGATCGGTAAGGTCGTGGCAGAGAAGGCATCGATCGCAGGGGCGGTCGGAGGCTGCCAGGCGGAATGCGGCACTGCGACTGCGATGGCGGCAGCGGCGGCTGTGGACCTTTTGGGCGGGACGAATGCACAGATGGCGGATGCCTTCGCGCTCGCGCTGAAAAATATCCTGGGTCTGGTCTGTGACCCGGTCGGCGGACTTGTCGAAGTCCCCTGCGTGAAGCGGAATGCGTTCCATGCCGTCCACGCTCTGGTTGCAGTGGAAATGGTCATGAATGGAGTCCAAAGTGCCATTCCTGCAGATGAAGTCATTTCTGCCATGGCGGATGTGGGGCGCAGGCTTCCTGTCGAGCTCAAGGAAACCAGCCGCGCTGGTCTTGCGATGACAGAGACCGGTAAGCGCATCCAAGCAAAGCTCGATGAAAAAGCGAAACATCTTGGCTGCTAGTGATAGACAGCCTGCGTTCTCTCCGAAAGACAGCGATGAGGGAGCGTGTCGGCAAGAGGAGTCCGGACGTCGGATTCCTCTTTTCACGTGCAGTGATTCATGATAAAATGAGACTAGGGTAACACTGATTAAATCTGACTCTGCGATTGAATCAGCGTTTCCCTAGGTAAGCCTGAAGAAATTGTTTTCAAAGGCGGGCCTCTCCGAAGGCGATATCGCTCTGCTTATTTTTATGAGGTACTACTATGTCAAGTCAGATACAGGGACTCTTTATGACCATGCGGCTTTGGGATGTGCTGGACATCCTGGTAGTCGCTTTTTTCTTATACCGTATTTACATCCTGATCCGGGATACCCGAGCGACAGCTCTTCTGAAAGGGCTGGTATTTCTCGGGCTTTTTACCGTGCTGGCGGGATGGCTGCAGCTGCATGTAGTCAGCTGGATCCTGGATAAACTGATGACTGTCCTCATCGTCGCTCTTCCGGTCGTTTTTCAGCCGGAGCTGCGCCGGGCGCTGGAGCAGATCGGCCGCGGGAAATTCTATGTTTCCTCCCGCATGATGAATGAGATCGAGTGGGATCACGTGATCGATGATGTCGTCGATGCGGCCATGGTCATGTCCGCGAATAAGATCGGCGCCCTTATCGTTTTCGAGAGAAGCGTTGGTCTTGATGATCGCATTGATACGGGCATTCGCATCGAGGGGCTGGTGTCCAAGGAGCTTTTGGGGAATATTTTCATCGTGAATACTCCGCTGCACGATGGTGCGGTCATCATCCGTGAGAACCGTGTCATGGCGGCAGGCTGCCTGCTTCCTCTGACGCGGGATCACAGCCTTTCTTCCGAACTGGGTACCCGCCATAGAGCTGCTATCGGCATGAGCGAACAGGCAGACTGTGTCGTGGTGGTCGTCAGCGAAGAGACGGGCATCGTATCCTACACCTATGGTGGTCATATTTATCGTGGTCAGGATGCAGAGAGCCTTAGAAATATCCTTCGCAACTACCTGATGCAAGGCAAGCCGAAGAATGTCAGTGATGTATTACAGAAATGGAGCCCCCTAAAATGAGATTTGCCAAACATGAGTGGTGGCTGCCCAAAATCTTCTGTCTGATCGCAGCCTGCGCCCTTTGGGTGTACGTGATGAATGAACAGAATCCGATGGTAGAGAATACCTACACGGTCCCCGTGGAAGTCAGAAATCTGGATCGCTCGCTGGTGGCGACCAATGTGCCTCTCAAAGTCAAGGCAAAGATCCGCATGCCGAGGAGCGATATGGTCTATATGCGTTCAGATAACATCAAAGCCTATGTGGACCTTTCTGGTCTTACCGATGGCGATTTCCCGAATACGAAGATCCATATCTCTGTACCGGGGGATGAATCCGTCATCTCGGTCACGCCGGAGTATTTTGACCTCAATATCGACACCTATGCCGTGAAGACACTCCCTGCCGTGATCGAAGTCTTCGGTACACCGGATGCGAATTTCTCAGTCGAAAGCCGCAAAGCGACACCGGACACGATCACGATCGCGGGAAGCTCTTCCAAGATCGCAGAGGCGGATCGCGCCGTGGTCTCTGTCAATGTATCCGGCAAGGACAAGAATTTTGTGGAATTTGACAGTGTGAATGTACTTGATGCAGATGGCAATACCGTCACCGGTCTTGATGTGATGCCGAGCCAGGTCCGCATCAATGTAAAGATGAAAGAGGAAACAAGGATCGGCAACCTGCCGATGAAGGCGGAAACGACAGGTGAACCGGCCAAAGGATACAAGGTGGGTAAGATCACCATTGATCCGCCTGTCGCTACACTGACTGCGCCGATCAGTTACTTCGAAAAAAACAGTGTACTGAGTCTTGATCCTATCGACGTCACAGGGGCCAGGGATACGATCCGGAAGACCGTGACCATCCCGAAGCCCGCAGGCGGCAGTACCACTGTTTCACAGACGACGGTCACGATAGAAATAGATAAGGATTAAAGAGACACCGGTCCTGCCGGATCCTGCAATTCGATCCGCATTTCTCCGGCGACCATTTCCCGCCCTGTTGACGAAATGGTCCCTTCGCGGTAGAATACGAAAGTTATCAAGAAATTATTGGGAGGAAATAAAATGGTTACATTGTTTGGTACCGATGGTGTGCGTGGACTCGTAAATTCCACATTGATGCCGGAGCTGGCGTACCAGCTCGGACGCGCGGCAGGCGCGTACTTCTGCAAGGCCAGCGGTAAGCATCGCTTCCTGATTGGTATGGATACTCGCATTTCCGGCTCCATGCTGACGGCGGCTCTTTCTGCCGGTCTTTGTGCATCTGGCGTTGATGTCGATCTTGCAGGCGTCATTCCGACACCGGGCATTGCCTACCTCACCCGCACGGAAGGCTATGATGCCGGCGTCATGATCTCTGCTTCGCACAATCCATTCCCAGATAATGGAATCAAGTTCTTTGATAAAAATGGCTATAAGCTGCCGGACGAGACTGAGGAAGATATCGAAAATATCCTTCGTCATGATGAAGAGATCCCGCGTCCGACAGGGGATAAGATCGGTGTGATCTCGCACCGCCCCGAGCTGGCCGATAAGTACAGAGCACATGTCCTTTCGACTGTGCAGGGCGATTTCAAAGGTCTTAAGATCGTGACGGACTCTGCGAATGGCGCAGCGAGTGATTTCCTGCCGGCGATGCTGGAAGAGCTTGGGGCAGAAGTCACTGCGATCTTCCATGAACCAAATGGTGTGAATATCAATAACGGCTGCGGCTCCACGCATATCGAGACACTGCAGAAGAAGGTCCTGGAGCTTGGCGCGGACTGCGGCATCGCCAATGACGGCGATGCAGACCGCTGTCTCTTTGTCGATGAAAAAGGACAGGTCATGGACGGTGACCATCTGATGCTCATCAATGCCCTCCAGATGAAGAAAGAAGGACGTCTTCATGAGAATATGGTCGTTGGCACTGTCATGAGCAATCTTGGCTTTGGCAAAGCCCTGAAGGAAAACGGCTGTCAGACGGTATCCACACAGGTGGGCGACCGCTATGTTCTTGAAGAAATGCTGAAGCATAACTACTCCATCGGCGGTGAACAGTCCGGCCATATCATTTTCCCTGAATTCAATACGACAGGAGACGGCCTCATCACTGCGGTGCAGACGCTGAAGGTTCTGCGTGAATCCGGAAAGACCATGTCTGAACTTAATCACCTCATGGTCACATATCCACAGATTCTCAAAAATGTCGAGGTCTACAGCAAGAATGGTTGGGAAGACAATGAACTCATCCGTGACTCCATCCGTGCTGCTGAAGAAGAACTCGGCAGCGATGGCCGCATCCTCGTTCGTGCATCCGGCACGGAGCCGCTCATCCGTGTCATGGGGGAGGGCAAGGAGATCAATCAGCTTGAACGGATCATTGATGACATTGCCTCCGTCGTAGAGCATGAGCTTGGCGTGGAAAATAACTGATTGACAGGTTCGAGCTATTTAAGGAAGGCTATAACGAAGCTGTGTATAAAAATCTTTGTAGAAGCTGACTCTGCGATTTAATCAGTGTTTCCTTAAGTTACAGGGGTAGCCCCGAGGAAGTGCCGTCCTTTGGTTCTGCTTGAATGCGAAATGAGAAATGAGAAATGCGGAATGGTGGTGCGGCGCAAATAATAGTGAAGCGCCGCAGAATTTTGATAGCGCTTCGCGCCGTCGTCATCTCGAGCGTAGCCGAGAGATCTTCCTTGCAGAACGGTCAGTGTACCAACTGCGCTATTTCAATCACCGCTTTCTCCTAATCCCTAATCCCTAATCCCTAGCTACCAGTCACCAGTCACCAGTCACTAGTTACTAGTCACGAAATCCCCTTGACAGACTCTCTACTTCCCATCTATAATATTTATTAAGCATCACAGGTCTGTGGCTGAAAGTCGATGGCAGTCGCAGCCAAAACGATCCACGTAACGCAGTCAAAAGGGCTGCTGAGCATGGTGCGGTTTAGAAGTAAGTCCTGCCGGGAAAACCGAGAGAGTGAGTTGTGAGAGGCGAGCGCCGGGTAGCTAAAGCTCCAGCAGGCGAGTGTGGGGTCAAAAGCCAGGTCAGCTGTAGATGCTTCATTTGTCAATATCATATGCAGGCGATGAACAGAAGAAGTACTTTCGAAAAGCTTTTCAGAGAGGATAGGACCGGTGAAACTATCCAGGTGATTCGTAAGGAAATGCATTTGGGAGCTGAAAAGGGGAAAGCAGGGGAATCCTGCGATAGATCAGCGTTCTCGCAAGTATCCTTTTCCGTGATGTGTTTGCGATAAAAACATTTTGCGCGGCTTCGGCCGACAGAGTGGAATAGCGGGCCACCGTCTCTGTGAGGCGGTGGTTTTTGTTTGCCGAAAACATCGAGCTGTTTCAGGCGCCATAGGAGGAAGCCATGATTTCTATACGTGAAAATCAGAAGATAGCATGACCGGCTTCCTCATGTTATGCAGCGATTCAAAAAATACCATATATAATTAAACCAGGAGGCTTTTATGGAAGAGATCAAAGTATATAACACACTGACAAAAGAAAAAGAAGTATTCCATCCGATCAAAGAAGGAGAAGCGAAGATCTACGTCTGCGGCGTTACTCCCTACAACCATCCGCATATCGGCAATGCCCGTCCGGCTGTTACTTGGGATATCATCCGTCGTTATCTGGAATTCATCGGTTATAAAGTAACCTTTGTACAGAATTTCACGGACGTTGATGATAAGATCATCAATAAAGCCAATGCGGAAGGCAGCGACTGGAAAACGATCTCCGATCGTTACATTGATGCGTACTTTGAAGTCATGGATAAGCTCCATGTCCGCCGTGCCGATATGTATCCGAGAGTGTCCGATCATATGAAGGACATCATCAATATGGTGAAGACACTGATCGAGAAGGGGCATGCCTATGTCCTTGGCGGCGATGTTTACTATGACATTTCTACATTCAAAGACTACGGCAAGCTTTCCGGACGCAAGATCGAAGATATGCTGGCCGGCGCCCGCATCGAAGTCAATGATGAAAAGAAAAATCCGGGAGACTTTGCACTTTGGAAAGCGGCAAAGCCCGGCGAACCATTCTGGGAAAGCCCGTGGGGCAAGGGACGCCCGGGCTGGCATATCGAATGCTCGGCCATGTCCACCCACTATCTGGGCAATACACTCGACTTCCATGGCGGCGGCAGTGATCTGATCTTCCCGCATCATGAAAATGAAATCGCACAGTCCGAAGGCTGCACCGGCTGCCACTTCGTAAACTACTGGCTGCATAATGGATTCATCACCATCAATTCAGAAAAGATGAGCAAATCGCTGAATAATTTCTTCCTTGTCAAAGATGTGCTGGAAAAATACTCCGGCGATGCGCTCCGCTATTTCCTGCTTTCCACCCATTACAGAAGCCCGCTCGACTTCTCTGATGACCGTCTGGAAGAAGCAGAAAAGAATATGGAAAAACTGAAAGACGTCATTGCTCGCGTGAAAGAGCTCTCTTCTGCTGAGGGGAGTGCAGTCACGGAAGCCTCCAAAGCACTTGTCGATGCTTCTGAGCATGCGATGACAGTCTTCCATGAAGCAATGGACGACGACTTTAATACCGGCCTTGCCACAGGTGCCATGTTTGAGATCGCCAAAGCGATCAATGTATACTACAATGAAGTCCATGGCGGTATCGCATTCGACAAGGCGGCTTTTGAAAAGGCAGGCAAGACCTTCAAGACCATTTTAGACATCCTCGGCATTCTTGAAAAGGAATGGAAGAAGCAGGAGGCCTATGATGACAAGGACTACAACGACCTTATGGATGTGATCCTTGCGGTCCGCCAGTCTGCCCGCAAAGCAAAGCAGTATCAGCTGGCTGATGAGATTCGTGATAAGCTGGGGGACATCGGTATCGTGATCGAAGATACCCCGACAGGAGCAAGGTGGAAGAAACGTGGAGTTTAAGAGAGTTTTATTTCTGAAAAAACAGATGGTGCAAAAGATGGGAAAGCAGGCTGCGCCCCTCACGGAGCAGGATGCTTTCTCTATGGATGCACTGACGCTCGCCTATATGGGAGATGTCGTCTGGTCCCTCTTCATCCGGGATACACTCATTCATACCGGTATCTACCAGGTGCAGATCCTTTCGACACTGACTTCGGAAATCGTATCGGCACGCTGGCAGAGCCGTATCCTTTTTGAGATTCGCGAAGTTTTGAATGACAGAGAGCTTAAGGTGTGCAAGCGAGGAAGAAATACATCGAGTACGGTACCGAAGAGTGCGACTGTCGAAGAGTACCGTGAAGCCACTGCTTTTGAAGCTCTTCTTGGCTATCTGAAGCTTGCGGGAGAGGAGGAACGCCTGCGGTTCATCCTCCAAAAAAGCTTGAAGTATGTGGCAGGAGAATTCCAACATGCAGACTAAAAAGCAAAACAATAGAAAACAGAGGGGGGAAAAACCGGCGGAAGGCCGGTTTCCTTCTGCCAGGCACAGGGAGAAAAGACCGCCGAAGCGGAGAAGCAGTGATGGGGTTCGTCCCGTGAAGGATGACTCGCTCATGATCTTCGGCAGAAACAGCGTCACTGAATTCCTGCGGGCTGATCGGGTGCGCAGTGTCTTCATCAAGGAAGGCCGGAAAGATGAAAGGCTCGCCCGGATCGCAGAAGAAGCTATAAGCAAAGGACTTCCTGTGATTGAGATCGCAGAAGATAAGCTGGATGCCATGGCTGGCGGTGTCGTGCATCAGGGAGCAGCCGCTCTCCTCAAACCGTATGAATATGCAGAACTTGACAAAGTGCTCTCGGACTGGGAGGGAAAAGATCCCATCCTCATCCTGTTGGACGGATTGGAGGATGTGAGAAATCTGGGCGCCATTGTCCGCACGGCAGAGTGCGCGGGAGCGGCGGCTGTTCTCCTTCCGAAGCACAAGAGCCCGCCCGTCACGGCGGCGGCCATGAAGACAGCGGCCGGCGCTTTTGCCTATCTTCCGGTGTGCCAGACGGGAAACATCCGTCAGACGCTGGAGGGGCTGAAAGAAAAAGGCTTCTGGGTCGTGGGCGCGGATATGGATGGGGAAAGCCTCTATTATGATGCCGATCTCAAGGGGCCTTTGGTCATCGTCATGGGCGCGGAAGGGAAGGGCGTCTCGCCTCTCACCAGAAAACTCTGTGACTTCTGTGTCCGTATCCCGATGAAAGGGAAGGTCTCTTCTCTCAATGTCTCGGTGGCAGCTGCGCTCCTTATTTATGAGGCGGCGAAGCAGAGAGGTGAGTGACAGATCTCCGGCGTGAGAGGGACCGAGCCGCCCGTCACCCGCTTCATCCGATCTTTGGTCATCCGTTACTGAATAGCAAGGAGCCGTATTATGAAAGATTTATACTTGGTTGATGGCTACAACGTGATCTTCTGGCTTCCGAAGGTCTTTGACCGGGAGGATCTCGAGTCAAGCCGCAAGAAGCTGATCGATCTTCTGGAAGACTACGGGGCGCACAACAATCTGGAGATGATCGTCGTCTTCGATGGACAGGGCAGCTCGAATAAGGCCAGGATCGAAAAGATGGGGAAAAATTTCACCATTGTTTTCACACCGAGCCGCATGACGGCTGACAGCTATATCGAAAAAGAGTCCTATGATCGCAGGGAGGAGTACCGCTCGATCTACGTCGTCACTTCGGACGGACCGGAACAGAGCCAGGTCCTTGGGAATGGGGCGTATCGTGTGGCTGTCGATGATCTCATCCGTGCAGTGAATGAAGACAAGAAAGTGCAGACCACTTTCATTTCTCATCATAACAATCAAAATCTTCGAAGCGAGATCGGTCGCGCGCTTCCAAAGTCTGTGCAGGATAAGCTGAATCAGCTCAGAAATGGGAACTAGGGGAATGCCGATCCCATCGAGGAGTCTGACGCTGTAAGCATGTTCATGAAACACTTCGTCAGTATACTCACTACGTGGATCGCTGTCTCCCTATCCGCTCTTGCATGAACATGCAAGAGAGGATCAAACAACGGTCTCATCACCGCCCGGTACCTATCGGGCGGCTTTTCATTTTGCTGCGGCACAGGTTCGAAAGGGTCCGAGCGTGCAACGGGTCCTGCATTTCAGAGAGCACCCTGCCCGATTGGCCGGGATCTCTGACCTTCTTAATTTTTTCATGGACAAAAGAGGGTAAATACGGTAATATATTTAGATGATAGAAAGCGGTGATATATGTTGATAGAAAGAGCAATGATTTCAGATTTTCTGAAAGAGAGCGGTGTAGATGCAGCTTTCATAGAGAAGGATGAAAACTGCCGATACATCTCTGGCTTTACCGGATCTGACAGCTATCTCTTTTTAACGGCCGATGACTGCTATTTATTGACAGACAGCCGTTATACAGAGCAGGCGAAGGAAGAAGCGAAGGGCTTTACCATCATCGACTATGCCGGAAAACTGGCGAAGACGGTGGGTGAGCTTTCTGCAAAGCATCACGTCACTCGTTTCGGGATCGAAGCGGGCATGACGTATAAGATGTATCTTTCTTTCGATGAGGTACTGCCGGAAACGGATTTCGTCTTCGTAGTGCCTGATACGCTGCGCCAGATCAAAAGCGCGGAAGAGATCCGCCTCATCGAAGAAGCATGCCGAATTTCCGATCTGGGCTTTGAGAAGACCGCGCCTTATATCAAGGCGGGTGTGACAGAGGCAGAGCTTCGGACGATCCTGGAGTGTGCGATGCTGGAGGCCGGATCGGAAGGGAAATCTTTCGATACTATTGTGGCATCCGGCTGGCGGTCTGCCTATCCTCACGGGACAGCGACAGATAAGGTGATCGAAGAAGGTGATCTCGTCACCTTTGATTTCGGTGCGATCTACCATGGTTACCACTCGGATATCACGAGGACGGTGGCTGTCGGGGAGATCTCAGAGCGGCAGCGCTACATCTATGATGCGGTGCTTGGATGCAATGAGCATATCGAAAAGATACTGAGGGCTGGCCTTGCAGCAGCAGATGTGGACCAGGAGTCCCGAAAATATCTGAAAGAGAAGGATCTGGATAAGTGGTTCGGTCATGCGCTGGGACACAGTGTAGGACTGGAGATCCACGAAACACCCACGCTGTCGCCAAGGGATCATACCGTCCTTTGCGCAGGTATGACAGAAACTGTGGAGCCGGGGGTTTATATCCCGGGTGTTGGTGGAGTCCGTATCGAAGATACGGTTGTAATAGAAAAGGATGGAATCTCCATCTTGACTAAATTCCCAAAGAAATTTTTAAGAGTGTAGCAGGAGGAAAAACTAAATGATTTCTAGTAACGATTTACGCCCGGGCATTACCGTAGAATTGGATGGACAGGTATGGCAGTGTATTGAATTCCTTCACGTAAAGCCAGGCAAAGGGGCAGCTTTTGTACGTGCTAAGCTGAAAAACCTGCAGAGCGGCTCTGTCGTAGAACGTAAATTCAATGCAGGCATCAAACTGCAGCCGGCTACTGTAGAACGTAAACCGATGCAGTACCTGTATGAAGCGGATGGTTCCTACTGCTTCATGGATACGGAAACCTATGAACAGATCATGCTGAACAAAGAACAGCTCGGCGACAAGATCAATTTCCTGAAGGAAGAAATGGAATGCAATGTCGTATTCTTCAACGGCACCATCATCGGCGTCGATATCCCGAACTCTGTAGAACTGAAAGTCGTAGAGACCGAACCTGGCATCCGCGGTGATACAGCGACTGGCGGTTCCAAACCGGCTAAGATGGAAACCGGCTATGTCGTTTCTGTACCGCTCTTCATCAATGAAGGTGAAATGCTCCGCATTGATACCCGTACCGGCGCTTACATCGAACGCGTCAAGTAATTTCTATATGGAAACTGCAGAAGTAAAAAATGACCTGGGAACCGTTCGTGTATCGGACCAGGTCATTGCAGTCATTGCCCGAGAAGCAGCGCTCCATGTGAAGGGGATTTACGGGATGGATGATCGGTTTTCTCATGGGATCTCTGCTGTCATCAGTGATGCGGAAGCAGAAGGCGTGCGCGTCTCCATCCGGGAGAATGGTATCGTCATCGATCTCTACGTGGCAGCCTGGCATGGCGAACGCCTGCCGGCTATCGCTTTACAGCTACAGGAAGCAGTCAAGGAAAGCGTCGGAGATTCTACGGGCCTTAGAGTAAATGCAGTCAATGTCAATGTGGAACGCATCGTTTTCGGTGAGGAGAAATAGAGATGTCCGGTGAAGAAGCAGAGAAGAAACGATCGGAAGAAGTCGTATATCAGAAAATTGAAGAGGCTCTGCTTGCCATGCCTGAGGTATCTCATTTCACCGCGGATGGCTTTCAGTACCTGATGCAGGGGATCAGTCAGGCCTTTGGCTTCAAGGCTCATCGCGGGCTTTGGATACGAAATCTGAAGGATGGACGTGTGAAGGTGGCGATCTCTGTCGCACTGCATAAAGGCTGTCAGGTACAGGAGACTGCCCGCTATATCCAGATGGTGGTGAAGAATGTATTCTCTTCGCTTAGAAGAGAGGACATCGAAAGCATTGATGTGACGATTACTGAAATGGTAGAGTGAACGGGTGTCATCAGATTCTGCCGCCAAAGTTTCTTTAGGGAAACTGCTTCCGGCAGGATCTGCTGGATCCGCCTGGCCTGTGGAGTCATGGGAAACCATGTATGTAAGACAGGAAATTTCATAGCATAGAGAGAGGCTGACATGAGTAGAACAAGCGCAAGAGAATATGCACTCAAGGTGCTGTACTCCAGAGAGCTCAATCCGGAGTCAGAGCCGATCGAGGAAGAGACGCTTCATTTGGAAGAGAAGGACAAGGCTTTTGCAGATGCTTTGATCGAAGCGGCAGCTCATGAAGATGTCGATGATAAGATCAAGGCATATTTGAAAAAGAACTGGTCGCTCACGCAGCTCAATGTGGTGGATAAGAATATTCTCCGTCTGGCTGTCGCTGAGTTTTATCATTCCGGGGAAGACCGCCCGGATAAGAAGGTCATTATCAATGAAGCGATAGAGCTTGCCAAGACATATGGCGGTGAAGGGTCCTATCGATTCATCAATGGACTTCTGGATAAGGCATTACAAGGTGAATAATCATGAGGTTTCTTGGAATAGATACCAGCTGCTATACGACATCGGCAGCGGTTTATGATTCTTCCAAGGGGCTGATGGGGGAAGAACGGATCGTCCTTTCAGTGAAGGAAGGGCGGCGGGGACTGTCTCAGTCAGAGATGGTTTTCCAGCATGTGAAGAATCTTCCCGTCCTGCTTCGAAGGCTTTCTCCTTTGCTGCAGGATCTGAAGGGCATAGGCGTTTCAGGATTTCCACGGAGGCGGGCAGATTCATACATGCCCGCCTTTCTTGTTGGTCGGGGTATGGCTGAGGCGCTGTCCTCTTCGCATCACATTCCTCTTTATGTATTCAGCCATCAGGAAAATCATGCGATGGCAGCGATCCGAGAGGCGACAGCTCTTTGGGGAAAGCCGTTTTATATGATGCATATGTCCGGGGGTACACAGGATGTGCTCTCCTGTCAATGGCAGGAAGAGGGGATGGAGATCCATGAGCTCCTGACGTCCAAAGACATTACGGCAGGGCAGTTCATTGACCGCGTGGGCGTGGCTTTGGGACTTCCATTTCCCTGCGGGAAATGGCTGGAAGCGCTGGCAGAACAGGGAAATGATACGTATCGGATCCCCCGCTCGTCCGTGAAAGGGGCGTTCAGCTTTTCCGGCCCCGAAACACGCGTCCAGCGTGATATAGCGTCTGACGCTTATCGGAAGGAAGACATCGCCAAAGGAGTCCTCATCCACATAGGGCGTGCTCTCGAAAAGGAGCTCAGCGGCTATCCTTTCGAAAAGGGCCGTCCCTTCATCGCAGTGGGCGGGGTCATGGCAAACCGCTATCTTCGGGCAAGGGTCGAAGAGATTTGCCAAGCTATCGGTCTCACGCCGCTCTTCGCCGATCCACGCTATAGCAGTGATAATGCGACGGGCAATGCGTTTGGCGCGTATATGGAAGATCGCTTGGGCGTTGCGGGTGACTGAAAGGTCACTTTCGGGCATCAGTCTGTGATATTTGCGGGGAAGCTGATACCATTTATGAATTTCAAAAAGCACATATGCAATGATCCAGAAAGGAGCCAACCATGCTGAAAGATGTTTTGCTTGCAAAACAGAAGGAGATCAACGAAAGACTTGAGACGCTGCTGGTCTCTGACCTGAGCGCTCATCAAAAATTATTTGATGCCATGAACTACAGCCTTTCGGCTGGGGGGAAGCGTATCCGTCCCTTTCTGTTTCTTCTGATCCTGGAACTTTGGGGAAAAGATGCGCGGCTGTATCTGGATATCGCCTGTGCGCTGGAATGCGTGCATACGTATTCCCTCATCCATGACGATCTTCCGGCCATGGATAATGATGACTATCGCCGCGGCCGTCCCACGAATCACAAGGTCTTTGGGGCAGGCATGGCGACCATGGCAGGGGACGGGCTTCTGACCTTTGCCTTTGAGCTTTTGGCAGGCGAGCAGCAGATCGCTCCTCTGCTCCGCTGTGAATTGATTTCCATCCTGGCCAAGGCTGCTGGCCCCGAAGGCATGGTGGGCGGACAGGCGCATGATATCGAGAGCGAGGGCCGGACGCTGACTCTTCCGGAATTACAGCTCATGGACCATTGCAAGACAGGATGCCTTTTGACGGCACCGGTGGATATGGCACTGGCAATGACAGAGAGCAGTGAAGAAGAAAAGAACCTCCTGCATGCATTTGCTGTCCATGTGGGACTGCTTTTCCAGATGACGGATGACCTTCTTGATGTGAACGGGCATCTGGATGAGATGGGAAAAATGCCGCATCAGGATGCGGCAGATCATAAGTCCACCTACGTAAGCCTTCTTGGCAAGGAGCGGACAAAGGCACTCGCAGAAGAAAAAGCAAGGCATGCCAAAGAGATACTGGGAAGGGTCGATCGGGACACAAGCCTTCTCACAGAGCTTGTGGACATGCTGCTGGTACGCACGAAGTAGAGGAAATATATGGGAAATCAGAAGGTCAAGAAAGAACGGCTGGATGTCATGCTCGTAGAGCAGGGCTTTTTCGACAGCCGGGAGAATGCGAAACGGCATATCATGGCAGGCATCATCCTTGTCAATGATGTGCCTGTCGATAAAGCGGGGACGAAGATCCCTGTGGATGCAAAGCTGCGGATCAAAGGACATGTGATGCCGTATGTGGGTCGCGGCGGCTACAAGCTGGAGAAAGCGATCAAGACATTCGGCATCGATATGAAGGGAAAGGTCATGGCGGACATCGGTGCCTCTACCGGTGGCTTCACGGACTGTGCACTGCAGAATGGTGCGGCGAAGGTCTTTGCTATCGATGTCGGGACCAATCAGCTCGACTGGAAGCTCCGCTCTCATCCGCAGGTCGTCAATATGGAAAAGACGAACATCAAAGTCGTGACAGAAGAGATGCTGGGAGAAAAGGTCGATCTCGTTTCCACAGACGTATCTTTCATATCCGTTCTGAAGATCATTCCGGCGGTAAAATCCATCCTGAAGGAGGATGGTGCGATGGCGATCCTGATCAAGCCGCAGTTTGAAGCCGGCAGGGACAAGGTGGGAAAAGGCGGCATCGTGAGAGAAAAAGACATCCATGAAGAGGTTATTTTGGATACTCTCACTGCTTTCGAAGAAGAAGGATTCCACTGCTGGGATCTGACGTTTTCGCCCATCAAAGGCGGTTCAGGGAATATTGAGTTTCTAGCCTATCTGAAGTGGGAAAAGCCGGAGACGCCGATCACGGAAGAACGTATCCATGCCGTCGTCGAAGAAGCGCATGAGACACTGCGCAAGTAGGATAGGTCAGGCCAAAAGTTTGAAAGCAGGGATTAGGGATTAGTAGCTAGGGATTAGGGGTGCAAAGTAACTAGTGACTAGTGACTGGTGACTGAAATGCCACTTTCGAGCATCGCCCTATTTATACTCCGCGACGCTTCTATGTTTTTATGCGCCGCACCACCATTTCTCATTTCTCATTTCTAATTTCTCATTCAAGCGAATCTTTCAAATGCAATCCAAGGGCGTACTGCCCCACGAGCTAACCCTGAATCCATGATTACGAGGTGATATTCATTGCGATTTGCCATTTTTCCGAATTTGGGAAAAGAGAAGCTCTTTACCTTTCTGCCCGAGCTTCTTGGGATGATAGAAGAAAGAAAGTCGAGCGCACTGCTGCCGCTTTCTATGAAAGAAGGACTGGAAGCGGGCGGTATCAAGGGGGCTTCTTATGGCAGCATCGATGAGCTGGGAAATTGTGACTGCCTGCTCTCCATCGGTGGCGACGGCTCCTTTCTGGGAGCGGCGCGTACGTTTCGGGACTATCCCATCCTGATGGCAGGGATCCACTTGGGTGAGCTGGGATTTCTGAACAGCATCACCGTCGAAGACGCTGCGCTGCGTCTGGACCAGATCCTTGCGCGGCATTATACCGAAGAGTCGCGGCTGTTTTTAGACTCTATCCTGAAGCATGAGGATGGCAGTCAGGAATGGCTGACCAGCGTGCTGAATGATGTCGTCATCGGGCATAACGAGATCGGGCAGCTGGCACGGCTGAATCTTTCCGTCAACGGGCATCTGATTCAGGAATATGCTTCTGACGGACTCATCGTTTCTTCGCCGACCGGGTCTACCGGTTACGCTCTTTCCTGCGGCGGTCCGGTCATGGGGCCTGGCGATGACCGTATGATCGTGATCCCTATCTGCGCGCATACGCTGCAGCGCTTCGCCATCGTCTTGAAATGCAGTGATACGGTAGAAGTCACTGCTCCGCCGCGGGAGAAGAATCTCTGTATTTCTCTCGATGGCAGCGAATCCTGTCCTTTCAAGACGACAGACCGGCTTTTCATCAAAGGAGCCAATAAGCCGATCCGTTTTATTCGCTTTGCCGACCAGGATTTCTTCGGGACGATCACAAAGAAGCTGGTGAGGAAGATTTATGAGACGGTGTAGAAAAGGGCTTGGGGTTAATCCCAGAGACTAAGTTTGAAAGCGGGGATGATTAGTAGCTAGGGATTAGTGACTAGGGATTAGGAGTCTCAACTGACTGGTGACTTGAATACCACTTTGGGGCATCGCCCCATATATACTTCGCGGCGAAGCCGCCACCTTCATTCCTCATTCCTTATTCGAGCAGAGCTTTCATCCACAGTCAAAGGGCAGCACACTCCAAGGGCTGCCCCTCCCTTTTTTCTAAGATGTCAAAAAATATTTGACATCTATTTTTATTTCTGCTAAAATAATCAAGTCATTGTACAAGGTGCCATGACGCAACCGCACGGAGACGGCTCCGTAAATGCTTTCGTAAGCTGCCATATTCGGCGAGTATAGTAAAGAGGAGGTGCACACATGTACGCAATTATCAAAACCGGTGGTAAACAGTACTGCGTTGAAGAAGGCAAAGTCATTACCATTGAAAAACTGGACGTTGAAGCAGGCGCAGAAGTAGCTTTTGATGAAGTTCTTCTCGTATCCGGCGACAGCGTAAAGATCGGTCAGCCAACCGTTGCAGGCGCGAAGGTTACTGGCAAGGTTCTGGAACAGGGTAAAGGCGCTAAGATTCGTATTTTCAAATACAAAGCTAAGTCCAACTACCGTCGTCGCCAGGGTCATCGTCAGCCTTTCACCAAGGTTCAGATCGAAAAGATCGAAGGCTAATGATTACCGCAAGACTACATTTAGTCGAAGGGCTCTATCAGGGATTTACCATTACCGGCCATGCCGATGGGGCGAGGGAAGATAATGAGTACGATCTCATCTGTGCAGCGGTGTCAGCGATCACACTGACGATGGCTGCCGGATTGCAGGATATCCTGCAGATGGATGGGACTTTTGATTCGAAATCCGGCTTCATGAATGTGGATCTTCACTCGCATGCGAATGAAAAGAGCCAGATTCTGATAGAAACCATGGTTCATGGTTTGGAAGCCATTCAGGAGCAGTATCCTGATAAACTTAAAATTATAACGGCAAAGGGGTGAATTACATGTTACTGTTTGATCTTCAGTTATTCGCTCATAAAAAAGGTGTTTCCAGCACAAAGAACGGCCGCGACTCCAATGCGCAGCGCCTGGGAACCAAAATGCACGCAGGTCAGATCGCTAAACCTGGCAACATCATCGTTCGCCAGAGAGGCACCCATCTCCATCCGGGCCTGAACGTTAAGATTGGCAAGGACGATACGCTCTTTGCAGTCGCAGAAGGCAGAGTTGCTTTCGAACGTCTCGGCAGAGATAAGAGACAGGTCAGTGTTTATCCTGTAGGTGAATAATCTAAACATAAAGAGCTGTACTCGAAAGAGTACGGCTTTTTTATTTTGAAAAATCAGGGGCGAAACAGTGGCTATGGGCTTATGAAGCTCACTAGGAAAGACGCAGCAAGGAAGCAGAGCGCTCTTTTTGATGAGCGCAGCGAAGCTGCCCAAAGGCCCGGGAGACCCTTGAAGCCTTCGAATCCGCTGCACATGGTCTCTGATCCATGGTCCTTCTTTCCAAGATACTCAGATCTCATCAAATGATGCAACTATCGAAATTCACCTATTGACGCATTTTCATTTTTATACTACCATTGACTTAAATCTATTCAAAAGCGGTGGGGGATCTGTGTCCTCACTTGCGATAAAGGAGGAGTCAGAATGATTCGTGTATTAGTGAATGGGGCTGCAGGACGCATGGGCAGCGAGGTCGTCCGCTCAGTCCTTGCAGAAGATGGTCTGGAGCTTTGCGGCGGCGTCGATATCGGTGCAGCTGGCAAAGATCTGGGAGAAGTGATCGGTATCGGACACAATGGGATGACCATTGACAAGACGCTGGAAGAAGCATTTGCCAAGGGCAAGCCGGATGTGATCGTTGATTTCACCAGTCCGAAGGTCATTTATGAAAATGCAAAGTATGTCCTTGAAAATGGGGTAAATATCGTCATCGGAACGACCGGTCTCACGGCGAAGCAGAGAGAGGAACTCGCTGGCATTGCCAAAAAGACAGGCGCCAATGGACTTGTTGCGCCGAATTTCTCTTTGGGCGCTGTCCTTCTGATGAAGGTATCGGCTGAGATCTCCAAATACATGCCGAATGCAGAAATCATCGAGCTCCATCACAATCATAAATATGATGCTCCTTCCGGCACAGCGAAGCTGACTGCCGAAAAAATGGCAGCTGCCCGCACCATGGAACCGGAAGCAGATGAAACAAAGGAAAGCCTGCCGGGCGTTCGCGGCGGCAAATACGAAGGGATTACCATTCACTCTGTCCGCCTCCCCGGCTATGTGGCACATCAGGAAGTCCTCTTTGGTGGCTATGGGGAGATCCTGACACTGCGTCATGATTCTCTGGATCGCAAATCCTTTATGCCGGGCGTCATGCTTGCCTGCAAAAAGTGCATGACGGTCAAAGGCTTTGTTTATGGACTTGAAAATTATTTGGAATGAGGTGCTTGACTATGAGTAAACTCCCGCGCGTCGCCGTCCTTGGTGCTACTGGTGCCGTCGGACAGGAATTTATCCGTCTGTTTGAAGAAAGAAATTTCCAGTTCGCTTCTCTGAAGCTTCTGGCCTCCAAACGCAGTGCAGGCAAGAAGCTCATGGTCTGCGGCAAGGAATATACGGTAGAGGAAGCCAAGCCGGAATCTTTTGAAAACATTGATGTGGCTCTTTTTGCAGGCGGCAGCATCAGCAAGACGCTGGCACCGGAAGCAGCCAAACGCGGTGCTGTAGTCATTGATAACTCCTCCACCTTCCGTATGGATCCGGAAGTACCGCTCGTCATTCCGGAGATCAATCCGGAGGATATTGCAAAGCACAAAGGCATCATTGCAAATCCGAACTGCTCCACCATCATCATGCTGATGGCACTGAAGCCGATTTATGACCTTTCCCGCATCAAACGCATAGTCGTCAGCACCTATCAGGCGGTATCCGGTGCGGGTAAAGAAGGCATCGATGAGCTCTATGAAGAAGCTGCCGCTTTTGCTAAAGGCGAGAATTATGAACCGAAGATCCTTCCGTCGGCCAGCCTTCCGAAACATTACCAGATCGCATACAATCTGATCCCGCAGATCGATATCTTCCTTGATAATGACTACACCAAGGAAGAAATGAAGATGGTGAATGAAACTCATAAGATCATGCATGATGAGGAGATCGGCGTCACCCCGACCGCTGTTCGTGTGCCGGTCGCAAGAAGCCATGCGGAGTCTATCTATGTGGAAACCGAAGAGCCGCTCACCGTCGAACAGGTGAAGAAAGCGATCGAAGACTTTGCGGGCGCTGAACTGGTCGATGACGTAAAGAATATGATCTACCCGATGCCGCTTGATACCTCTGATAAAACAGACGTAGCTGTCGGTCGTATCCGCAAGGATCTCGTGAATCCGAATGGCATCAACCTCTGGGTGTCCGGCGATCAGATCAGAAAAGGCGCAGCGCTCAATACCCTGCAGATCGCAGAATATATGATCGCGCATGATATGTTATAAAAATGGTTGATGGGTTCAGGGGTAGCCCCGGGGACGTTCTGTCCCTTGATTGTGAATAAAAGCTTTGCTCGAATGAGGAATGAAGGTGGCGGCTTCGCCGCGAATATATATGGGGCGATGCCCGAAAGTGGCATTGAAGTCACTAGTCACCAGTCACTTCTAATCCCTAATCCCTAGCCACTAATTCCTAGTTCAAAGATAAAGATCCAAAGGAGATATAACTATGGCAACTGCTCAGTTTGGCCGCGTCATTACGGCTATGATCACTCCATTCACAGAGGACGGTGCTGTCGACTACGAAAGTGCTGTCGCACTCGCAAAGCATCTTGTCGCTCATGGCTCTGAGGGCCTCCTTGTCGGTGGAACCACCGGCGAAGGTGCTACCATGACCGCCGAAGAAAAGCTGAAACTGTATACCCTTATCGTAGATGCTGTCGGCAAACGCGGTGAAGGCAAGAAAGTGCCTGTCATGGGCAATATCGGTACCATCAGCACCGCAGATACCATTGCATTCGGCAACAAAGCCAAGGAAACGGGCATTGACTGCGCGCTGGTGATCGTTCCTTTCTATGTCAAACCGAACCAGGAAGGGATGTACCAGCACTTCACGGCTGTCGCTAAAGGCGTAGATCTGCCGCTCGTTCTTTACAACGTACCGGGCAGAACCGGCGTGTCTATCCAGCCGGAAACCATCAAGAGAATCGTGGATGAATGCCCGAATGTCGTCGGCATCAAAGATGCAACCGGCAATTGGGATCAGGTCACCAAGGAAAAAGCGCTTCTTCCGGAAGACTTCATGATCTACAGCGGTGACGATGCATTCACACTGCCTGTTCTTCTTGCCGGCGGCGTAGGCATCATTTCCGTTTCCGCACATGTCATCGGGGATGACATGCTCGCTATGGTGGATGCTTTTGAAAAAGGCGATCTTGCAAAAGCCAGAGAGCTGCACCTCAAGATGTATGAGATCAACAAAGGCATGTTCTTTACGGCAAGCCCGACTCCTGTCAAAACGGCTACGAATCTGGTCGGCCAGCCTGGCGGACACTTCCGTCTGCCGATGGTCGAACCGACGGAAGCAGAAAAAGCAAAGGTACGTCAGATGCTTGAAAATTACGGCGGCCTGCTGTAAGAGAGCCGCTTCGTGAAATAGCGCATGCCAAAAGGGGCTGCGAAGAAATGAATCCTCATTTCTTCACAGCCTCTTTTTACTTTGCTTTCATTTGGTTCAGGGTTCAAGGTTCAGGGCTCTCGTGGCG